>FZPS01000191.1_pt102 | contig 52130 bp, 45 predicted proteins | sample 1817821 | NCBI WGS metagenome assembly FZPS01 (sample SAMEA104158645, study PRJEB21678) | metagenome | place: Germany | collected 2015-04-21 | reverse complement strand
CGCGGTGATCATCAAACGCTGATGAAAGAGAGTCCTGCCTATCAGAGACTGGTGGAATTGCAGCTTTTGGGAGGGGAGGATGAATAAGCATATTCGCTGGATTCTCACCCAATATAAGGCTCATAAATGGTTTGTGCTTGTAATGGTGCTCTTCACGCTGGTTACCTCCGCTGTGTCCATCGCCTATCCTATTGCCTTCAAAAAAACAATCGACGTGCTTAGCGAAATCATGAGCAATCCGGAGCTTTTCCCGGAGCCCATGCGCGAGGTTGGCAAGGTAATTAGGTTCTTCCTCTTTATAGGAATGGCGCAGATATTTACAGGCTTCTATCCCAGCATTCGCGGGTGGGTTAACTATCGCTTTGAACACGCATTACGCATGCTTTACTTCGGTGAAATCATCAAAAAAGACTATAGATTCTTCAATAAATATAGAACCGGTGATATCGTGACGAGGCTCACAGATGATCTCTCGGATTATCCCAAGATATCTTGGTTTCTCTGTAGCGGGATATTCCGTGCCTTCAATTCATTCTCGCTCATCCTATTCTCCGTCCTGGTAATGTTTAGCATCAATGTGAAGCTCACTTTGCTTTCCATTGCACCTCTGCCTTTGATGATGGTCGTCTTCTATTTTGCCAGCGAAAAGCTCTATACGAATTTTGAGGCAAATCAGAGGGCTATCTCTAATATCAATAATCAATTAGAGATGAGCTTTTCAGGAATCAGGATTGTGAAGTCTTTTGTGAGTGAAGAAAAGTATAATCGCTTCTTTGATGATGCGCTAAATAGAAGGTTTAAGACCGAGATGAGCGTGGTAAAACTCAATGCCATACTCACCCTATTTTATCAATATATAGATTACATTGCGCAGATTGGCGTGATCATGTTCGGCGGTTGGATGGCGGTGAGAGGCGAGATCTCCGTGGGCACATTCTTCCTTTTCTATACCTATCTTTCCATGATGATCTATCCGCTGTTGGATCTCCCCCAGCTTTTTGTTTCGGGCAAACAAGCCTTCGTAAATATCGATAGATTGGAAGAGATGAAAGACTATCCTACATTCAATAAGGATGAGGATTTTGGCGTGAAAGCAAAAGGCTTTAGCGGCCTCAGCTTTGAAGATGTTTCTGTGCGCTATGCAGATGGCGATAGAGAGATCTTAAGGGATATGAGTTTTGAGATGAATCCCGGTGAAAAGATGCTGATCTTGGGAGCCACGGGAAGCGGTAAGTCTACCATTGCAAACCTGATCTTGGGGTTAATCAAACCCAGTAAAGGAAAGATTAGCTTCAGCGGAATAAATATAGAAGAAATCAATATCAAAAGCCTTCGTGATGTGGTAGCCTTTGTTCCCCAGGAAGCCTCACTCTTTAGTGGCACCATCAAAGAAAACATCATGCTGGCAAATCTTGAAGCAGATGAAGAAGAATATGATTTGGCAATCAAGGCATCTCAGATGACAAATGAGATCGCAGACTTCCCCATGAAAGAAAACACAATGCTGGGTCAGCGCGGATTGGGCGTGTCTGGCGGACAAAAGCAAAGACTCACCATCGCGCGTGCCCTCATCAAGCGTCCTAAGCTACTGATCCTAGATGACATCACTGCATCCTTGGACGCCGAAAATGAAGAGAGGCTCTGGCAGGATATCAATAAACACTATCCTGATACCGCTTCCATCGTGATCTCGCATAGACTTTCCACGCTCAGATATGTGGACAGCATTCTCTTCATAGATTCTGAAGGTAAAGTGCATAAAGATAGTCATGATAACTTGGTTTTTGCAAGCAAAGAGTACCACGATTTCTTGCATGAACATCTCAAGAAATAATATAGTTGTATTTAGTGAATAAAGATTATTATATACCGCTAAGAGATTGATCTATTAGCCCTTAAAGCCCAATAGTGATATATTTATTGATATTCTTGTTGACAAAAATGTAAAGAGTTTTATAAATGCAAAAAATGATAAATCCTGGAGTAAGACGCTATGAACGACCAGCTACAAAATCTTTTAAGCAAGGTTTATGACGAGGGAGTGGCCAAGGCAAATGCCGAAGCCGATCTTATTTTGGAAAAAGCAAAAAAAGAAGCTGAAACTATTTTGGCTGAAGCAAATGATAAGGCAAAAGAAACCCTTGCCGCTGCTCAAGCCGATGCAGACGCCCTGAAGAGCAATACCGAAGGCGATATCAAGATGGCTTCAAATCACAGCATTAGCGTGCTGAAGCAAAACATCGTTGATATGCTGCTCAAAATCACCGTCGAAGAATCCACCAAGACCGGCTTTCAAGATCCTGAGTTCGTAAAAGAGCTCATCAAGGAAGCACTTGAAGCTTGGAAGGAATCATCCGCTCAGATCAGCATCGCAGAATCTATGGAAGCAAAGATAGACGAGGCATTTCTTGCATCTATCAAAAGTGCTTTCAATAAAGAGGTTAAGATCGACTTTAGCCCCAAGATCCGCGCAGGCTTCTCCATCGCCCCTCTCGATGGCAGCTATAAGCTCAGCTTTAGCGATGATGATTTCGCTGCTTTATTTAAAAACTATTTACGTCCGAGAACTGCTGAAATACTTTTTGAAAATTGATTATGGCAAAGCAATACTACTATCTTGTAGCCGGATTGCCAAACATCTCACTTGATGATAGTAAAATCGCGGTGGGACCTGAGCAATTTCGGCAAGAGGCAAAAGAACAGCTCAGTAAAAAGGATTATACCTATCTTGAGCTTTTGCACCTGCCCTCGGATATGCAGAACCTGCTGCATGTCCTTTACAAAGAGGATAGAAGGGACTCTGAAGGCATATATTCGCATGAATATTGGCAAGATTATATTGACTATATCCGAGACAATTTGGATAATAGCAATCTTGCTTGCCCAGCTGAGTTTCAGGCTATCCCTGAGTTTGTGCGTGTAAGCATAAAAAAAACGCTATCTTTAGAGGAGTTGCCCGCTAAAGATAGCGTGAATAAAGAGCTTCTCAGTCAATTCTTTCGCTTTACCGCCGAGCATAAGAATCCTTTTCTCAGGGCTTGGTTTGAGATGGAAAGATACATCAGAAACATCCTCTCTGCCATCAATGGACGCAATCATAAAGTTCCCTTTGCGCAGTATCTCATCGGAGATGACGAGCTGGTTTTTCAACTCAGCAGCAGCCATGCAGCAGACTTCGGACTCGGTAAAGAACTGCCTATATTCGATAACGTTATGCGTATATGGGAACAAAATGACATTCTCCATAGAGAGCGCGGATACGACGTCTATAAAGGCAAATGGATTGACGAGCAAAACTTTTTTAATTACTTCAATATAGATAGGATTTTGGGCTACTATTCCATGCTCAGAATCATAGACAGATGGATAAGGGCTGATGCCGAGCTGGGTAGACAAGTCTTTCAAGATACTATTGATAGGCTTGAAAACAGCTTCAGCTTCCCCGAAGATTTTAATATTAAAATTAAGCAAAAATAGAAGGTGTCACGATGACCAAAGGTGTTGTAAAAGCAATCATTGAAAACCTCGTTCAGGTCGAGGTCTCAGGTCCCGTTGCTCAAAACGAGATTTGTTATATCGAACTGGGGTCTGTAAGACTAATGGCTGAAGTCATTAAGGTGCTTGGCAATATCGCATATACGCAGGTATTTGAAAGCACTCGCGGACTCAAGCCCGGAGCAAATGTGGAATTCACCAAACATATGCTCGAAGTCAAGCTTGGCCCAGGCATGCTCTCAAAGAGTTATGACGGACTGCAAAATGATCTGAATAAAATGGAAGGTGTCTTCCTGCAAAGAGGCGACTATACAGATCCTCTCGATGAAGACAGTGTTTGGGATTTTACGCCCATTCTTAAGGCCGGAGATAGAGTTTCCGGCGGGGACTGGTTGGGAAGCGTTCCGGAAAGCTGGATATCCCACAAGATCATGGTTCCCTTTGCCCTTGAAGGCGAATACACTATTAAAAGCATTGTCGATAAAGGCAATTATAAACTCACCGATACCATTGCCACTCTCACTGATGAGGATGGTAATGAGATAGAGGTAAATATGATTCAGCGCTGGCCGGTGAAGATTCCCATCAGGAGCTACAAAGAAAAGCCGCGTCCATTCAAACTCTTGGAAACAGGAGTGAGAACGCTGGATACCCTGAACCCTATGGTGGAAGGTGGAACGGGCTTTATTCCCGGACCCTTCGGCGCAGGTAAGACTGTACTTCAGCACTCAATCTCTAAGAACGCTGAAGCAGATCTCATCATCTTTGCAGCATGCGGTGAGCGTGCAAACGAAGTAGTTGAAATCTTTGTGGAGTTCCCGCAGTTGGACGACCCCAGAACAGGGCGTAAACTCATGGAGCGCACGATTATCATTTGTAATACCTCTAATATGCCCGTGGCGGCACGTGAAGCTTCTGTCTATACCGCTATGACCATTGCGGAATATTATCGCAATATGGGGCTCAGAGTGCTGCTCTTGGCAGACTCGACCTCACGTTGGGCTCAGGCGCTAAGAGAGATGAGTAACCGCATGGAAGAGCTTCCCGGACCGGATGCTTTCCCCATGGACCTCACGGCGATAGTTTCAAACTTCTACGCTCGTGCCGGTTATGTATATCTCAATAATGGTGAAACAGGCTCTATTACCTTCATCGGAACGGTCTCCCCTGCGGGTGGAAACCTCAAGGAACCTGTAACGGAATCCACCAAAAAAGCTGCGAGATGCTTCTATGCTCTCTCCCAATCCAGGGCAGATAGTAAGCGCTATCCCGCGGTTGATCCCATTGAGTCTTATAGTAAATATCTTGAATACACCGAAGTTGTTCAGTATCTGAATGAAAACATCAAAAGCGACTGGGTAGATAGCGTGCTCTTTACAAAAGACATGCTCCTCCGCGGGCGCGAAGCTCAGGAACAGATCAACATCCTCGGTGATGACGGCGTGCCGCTCTCCTATCACGATAGATATTGGAAGAGCGAGCTTTTGGATAGAGTGATCCTTCAACAGGATGCCTTCGACGATGTCGATGCCTCTACCCCGATGAAGCGCCAAGAATACATGTTGAAACTGGTCTTAGATCTCTGTGAGAAAGACTTTGTATTTGAATCCTTTGAAGAAGTCATGCCATATTACATGAAGATAGTCAACGTTCTCAGGCAGATGAACTATGTTAAGTTCCAATCTACTGAATTTGACGGGTATTTGGAAGACCTTCACAAAATAGTTGAAGAAAGGAGTGCAAACTAATGGCTACACAAGCTTTTCAGAAAATATACACCAAACTTAATCAGATCACGAAAGCTACTTGTTCTGTCAAAGCTACGGGTGTGGGCAGCGAAGAGCTTGCAACCGTTGGCGGACGCTTGGCTCAGGTTGTGAAAATAGTTGAAGATGAAATCACCCTGCAGGTCTTTGCCGGAACAGAAGGCATAGGCACCGACGCTGAAGTTATCTTCTTTGGCAAAGCGCCTACACTCAAAGTAGGCACAGAGCTTGCCGGACGCTTCTTCAATGCTTATGGAGACCCCATTGATGGCGGTCCCGAGATAGACGGCATAGAAGTTGAGATTGGCGGGCCTTCCGTCAATCCCGTGCGTCGTGAACAACCCTCGGAACTCATCGCGACCGGTATTGCAGGCATCGACCTGAATAATACCCTTGTGACGGGGCAAAAGATTCCCTTCTTCGCAGACCCCGATCAGCCTTATAATGAAGTGATGGCCATGGTTGCCCTCAGAGCCCAAAGTGATAAGATTATCCTGGGCGGCATGGGGCTTACCAATGACGACTATCTCTTTTATAAACACGCTTTCGAGAACGCCGGCGTGATAGATAGAATCATATCATTCATGAATACCACGGAAGACCCCACCGTTGAACGCCTCTTGGTTCCCGATATGGCGCTCACCGCCGCTGAATACTTTGCAGCGGAACATAACGAGAAAGTGCTGGTTCTTCTTACAGATATGACGCTTTATTGCGACGCCCTCAGCATTGTCTCAAACCGTATGGATCAGATTCCATCCAAAGACTCCATGCCCGGCTCCCTCTATAGTGATCTGGCAAAACTCTATGAAAAGGCAGTGCAATTCCCCGAAGGTGGCTCGATTACCATTATCGCGGTGACTACGCTCTCCGGCGGTGATATCACGCACGCTATCCCGGATAACACCGGTTATATCACTGAAGGTCAGCTCTTCCTCAAGAGAGATACTGACATCTCTAAAACAGTAGTTGACCCCTTCCGCTCGCTATCTCGTCTCAAACAGCTGGTGATCGGAACAGAGACGCGCGAAGATCATCCTCAAGTGATGAACACCGCAGTGCGCCTCTATGCCGACGCTGCAAACGCAAAGACAAAGCTGGAGAACGGCTTTGATCTCTCCGACTACGACGAGCGCGTATTGGAATTTGCTAAAGAGTATTCACACGACATTCTGGCAATTGACGTCAATATCGATACAGACACCATGTTAGACATAGCATGGGAACTATTCCAAAAATATATGAAAAAGGAAGAGATCGGCATTAGAGACGACCTCATGAACATCTACTGGAAGAAAGAATGAAAATAAATTTTCAGTACAATAAAATCTCACAGCTACAGCTAATAAAGCAGCTTGAGGTTAGAGAAAAGGCTTTGCCGACCCTGAAGAACAAGGAGTCTGCATTGAGGCTGGAGGTTAAGCGTGCCCGCGACGACGCTGCAGAGCTGGAACGGGCTATCGCTCAACGCAATACCGAAATCAATGCACTCATGCGCCTTTGGGGTGAATTCGATCAAAGCCTGATCTCAATCAGAGATGTGGATATCAGAACCAAGAAGATCGCGGGGGTCAAAACTCCCGAACTCGAGCATATTGATTTTGAGATCGCACCCTTCAATCTCTTCACTGCCCCCAGCTGGTATCTGGATGGAATCACGCTGCTCAAAGAGCTTGCTCGCTTGCAGATAGAGCGTGAGTTCTTCATCCGCAAGATGCTTATCTTGGAGCAAGTGAGAAAGAAGACCACCCAAAAGGTGAACCTCTATGAGAAGGTGCAAATCCCCGCCTTTGAAGATGCCATACTGAGAATCAAGCGCTTCCTTGAAGACGAAGAGAACCTCAGTAAAGCTGCTCAAAAGATTCTTAAAACAAGACTGGAGAAACTCAGATTGGAGAAACAAAATGATTGAGAAGATGAAAAAGTATTCTTTCGTGCTCTATCATAGGGAGTATCCGGACTTTCTGGCTAAGCTCCAAGAGCTAGGACTTTTGCACATCATTCGTTCTACAGACGACCTCACCCCTGCTCTCTTGGAGAATCAAGAGATGTTGGTCAAGTATTCTGAAGCGATTAAGCTTCTTAGCAAACATCAGGGAGATGAGTCCAAAGGTAGCTCGAACCAGCCTACTCTTTCACTTCTCAATCACATCAATCAAGCAAGAGAAGAAAAGGACGCTCTGGGCAGAGAAATAGAAAGCTTGAACAAGCATGTCAGAGACCTCGAACCATGGGGAAGCTTTGACTATGACATAGTTTCCACGCTCAGAGAGAGCGGGATTGCCCTTGATTTCTATCATTGCCCCAAAAACCATTTCAAGGAAGAGTGGGAAGAAGAAAACACTCTTTATAAGATTGGTGAGCGTGTAGGCATCATCTATTTCGTGGTGCTTGCTTTAGGCGAATCACCGGTAATCGAAGCAGACAACTTTATCTTCCCAGAGAAAAGCCTGCAAGAGCTGATCAAAGAACGTGATGCAGTAAGCACTAATATCTCTGAGATTGACCAGTATTTCGAGAACATCGCAGACTTCGCCATCAATGCTTTCCAAAAGGAGATAGCAAGGCTTACCACCGAGTATGACTATGCAGACATCAGCGAACAAGCGCATGACGAAGCTGACGGTCATCTCAAAGTGATCAGCGGCTGGATTCCCATCAGCAAAGAAGAAGGACTCAAATCCTTTCTCGATGAGGAAGGAATCATCCACGTCGCCTCCGAAGCCACAGAAGATGACGAGCCGCCCATTAACTTGGTAAACAACTGGTTCTCACGCCTTTTCGAGCCTATCACGCGCATGTATATGTTGCCCAAATACACAGAGTTTGATCTGACGCCATTCTTTGCGCCTTTCTTCATGCTCTTCTTTGGCTTCTGTAATGCAGACATGGCTTATGGCGTGGTTTTAGTACTCCTTGCCGTGATCTTGCGCGCAAAGATTAAGAACCCGAACATGAAATCTTATATGACCCTTGTTGCGCTTTTCGGAGCTGCATCGATAGTCATGGGCTGGGTGATGGGTTCCGTCTTAGGCTTTGACCTCAAAGAGGTAGCAGTGATCGGAGACAAGATTCCCGTACGGGATACAAACCAGATATTTAATCTGGGCTTGCTCTTAGGCGTGATTCAGATCCTCTTTGGCGTGAGCATTACCATAATACGCAAAGCTGTCAAAGAAGGCTTTTTGCACACCTTGCAGCCCATTGGCAATTTCCTCTTGATAGGAACTCTTGCCATCATGGGAGCCGGTTTATTGGATGCTGATATCTCGGCCTTTAGCCCCTACCTGAAATACTCACTTTGGGGAGGGCTGGGACTTATCCTGCTCTTCAACAAACCCGGACGCAATCCCTTTATCAACGTAGCAAGCGGACTTTGGGAACTCTATAATATCATCAGCGGCTTCTTTGGCGATATACTCAGCTATATCCGCCTCTTTGCTCTGGGAGTTTCCAGCAGCATCTTAGGGCTCGTTATCAATAGCGTTGGCGCCGAGATGTTAGGAATACCTTTGATTGGCGGCGTTGTCTTTGTGATCTTCATGATCTTAGGACACACGCTGAACCTTGCCTTGGGTAGCCTCTCAGGCTTCGTGCATCCGCTCAGACTCACCTTTATTGAATTTTATGGAAACGCAGGCTTCGAAGGAGCCGGCACTGAATATAAACCCTTTGCTAAAACAACTAATTAAAAAATAGGAGGTTCAATGGAACCCGTAACCACAAGCTTAGCACAGACCATGGCGGGCGGAAATCTGGCATATTTCTTAGCCTGGATCGGTATGTTTCTCATGGTAGGCCTTTCCGGAATCGGAAGCGCCTGGGGAACAGTAATCGGTGGTAGTGCAACCGTAGGAGCCCTTAAAAAGAGAAGTGAAATCTTCCCTAACTGCATGATTCTTTCTGCACTTCCCAGTACACAGGGATTGTATGGATTTGGTGCTTTCTTTATTCTCAGCAGCCATATCTCACTTAGCATGAACATGATGCAAGCCTCAGCCATCTTTGGCGCAGGACTCATCATGGGAGTGGTGGGATTAATCTCAGCCTATCATCAGGCAAGAATCGTGGCCAACGGAATCGAAAGCATGGGTTCAGGAAACGATGTCTTCGCAAACACCCTCATCCTTGGCGTGTTCCCGGAGCTTTATGCTATCGTAGCATTTGCAACATGTTTCTTGATCTCAGGCTCAATCCCCGGATTGGCTTAAATCTAAAAAACACACTATCTAAAGCGCGTCCTGTTTTATGCAAGACGCGCTTTTTCTATTCAGCACGATCACACGACTATTGCTCGAAGAAGCTGGCACACTTCGCCGATTAGGCTTATACACACAATTCAGCCTGATTAACACTGTTTAACACAACTATACGCTTATAAAAGAACTATAGGGTTTTAGCCAACCACACTGCTGATTAAAAAGTAAAGAAAAACCCATTCAACTGATCAGGAAGAAAGTCGGTGCTTCTTTGATCTTTAATTACCATTTTGGTGAGTTGGCACCCTCTACTTTTATATAGGAGCCCAAAAGTGAAAATTATGACCAAATTTTGCAACTATTTTTTGAGCGATCTCGTAAGTACCTGATAAATAAGGCCTGAAATATTTTGATTTATTTTAAATTGCAAAATGTTATGTAAACTTGATGCTTTTTGTAGAGTTAATTTTGACGTGTAGTGTCAAACAAAGTTGACACAATAACACGGTGGATCAGCAGCAATATGATTGATGAAATATGATTAAAATCTTTTCTCGATTAAAGTGTATAGAATACGGAGAATCTTTAGCCGAATGTCCCGGGTTCATGCCCTTTTGCCCGCTACACCTCCTAAACGATACCATTCAAACTCAGCGCCTTACAAATACCTCGTCCCCTTAGTAGAATCCGCATTCACCGAAAGCTCGGCAAAATCCCCCGCCTTGAACTTCGGAATAGCCGCCGCCGCAATCATCGCAGCATTATCAGTACAAAGCTCCAGCGATGGATAAAAGACCTCAATCCCCTGCCTTTTTGCAGCATGAGTCATCTTATGCCTAAGCGCACTATTCGCCGCTACCCCGCCTGAGATTAGCACCTGATTGATCTTTAGCTCTCTTGCTTTTCTCAGCGTTTTTTTAATCAGTGGCTGAATGATTGCATCCTGCACACTGGCAGCAATATCATGAATATGCTCTTTGATGAAGTCTTCATCTTTATCCAGCAAATACGTGCGAATTGCCGTCTTCATACCGCTATAGCTAAAGTTATAGTTATCTTTCTGAGGCAAAGGATTAGGCAGCTTTACAAAGCTCTTATCCCCGCCCTTGGAAAGTTTATCAATGATAGGTCCGCCGGGAAAATCCAGTCCCATGAGTATGGCGCTCTTATCAAAAGTTTCCCCCGCCGCATCATCTAAGGTTTTGCCCACCACCTCAAACTCCGTTTCACTGATAAAATGCACAAGCTCAGTGTGCCCGCCCGATACAACTAAGGCAAGAAAGGGAGACTCTATCTTGCCCCTATGTTCTATGAAATTTGCAAAGATATGACTCAACAAGTGATTGACAGTGATCAGTGGAACCTCAAGAGACCAAGCCATGCTCTTTGCAAAAGCCAGCCCTACAATGAGTGACCCTATAAGCCCGGGATTGACGGATACCGCCAGCGCATCAATTTGACTCATTTCAAGCCCCGCCTTATCCAGCGCCACCTGAGTAAGCCGCATAATATTTTGCATATGCATTCTTGATGCAAGCTCAGGCAAAACTCCACCAAATTCAAGATGCTCTTTTTGCGTGGAGACTACATTGGACAGCACCTCATAATCTGTATTTAACACCGCGACAGAGGTATCATCGCAAGAGGTTTCAAAAGACAAAATATATTTCATCGACCACGCTTTCTTACTTTATTTGGAGTAATCGCCAATACGCGCAAGCCTTCCGGCACTTCCAGCTCAATCTCATACATATCTCTTTCATCCGGTTCTTCCGAGACTATCGCCTTTATCTTAGCCGCAGTAAGAGACTTGATATCCTCCGCAGAGCCCTGTATCCTCGCCGCAACGCTACCCAGCATATATCCATCGGGTAAAAGTATATTTGAAACAACTTTAGTGCTTTCTTGAGAGCCGCTAATGGTAAGTAAAACACTGTTTTCCGAAAGATTTATATCCGAATCGATAGGCGCAAGAGGCAGCTCAATTATCTTTTGCTTGAGCATATCCGTAGTGATTTCCTCTGTATGAAGCTGAGAAACGAGTTGCACCTTATTCTTCGGTCCATGTAGGGTCACCTTCTCGGGACTAATATGATATTGATATTCCTTAAGTTCGCTCTGCGCCTGCCTATCTTTGAAAGCAAGCTTTACAGAGACGCTCTTTTTAAGCAAAACATCGGTCTGCACGGCGATCTTATTATTATCAGCCGGCCCAAGGATTTTAACCTTATTATTTTCAGGAATATTTATCGCATAATTTTGCAGTGAAATGAGATCTAATCCCGCTGAAAGCCCGCTCGCATCAATATTTGCGACGGGTCTTGAAATCGCGAGCCTCAGGATATCTAAGCCCTTGCCTTCCACGCTGAAGGGAATTGTTGTCGGCATATTTTCAAGACTGATATCAGCCGGCAAGCTATTGAGCCGCACGGGAAGGTTGACCTTGCTTTTATGTTCCATTACCAAAACAGATTGCAGCCAAATCAAGATCGCCAGCGAGAGCGCAAAGAGCTTTAATCCAAGATTTTCTTTAAACATTTAATCCTCGTCATGGATATTGATACCATATTGTTTTATCTTTTTATACAGTGTAGTTCTTTCGATGCCAATGCTTTCCGCCGTCTTAGCCACGCGCCAATTATTGGCTTGCAGATGGTGGATAAGATAATCATTTTCATACAGCGCCACGCTTTGTCTGAGATTAGGAATACTAATATAAGGCGAATCCCCATCGGCAACGTGCTCGGTTTTGTTCTTGAGCTTATGCTCCATATGCTTGATTATCGTTGCATTCGAGATGTTTTTTTCATTAATCATAATGAATTTACAGAAGTTTCTCAGCTCGCGAATATTACCCGGCCAGCTATAGCTGAGCAGATGATCCTTAAGCGTAGTGAGATCCAGCTTTTCATTGATATTAAAACGATGCGAATAGCTGGTGAGGAAGAAGCTCATGAGCAACAAGACATCCTCTCCTCTATCTCTTAAGGGCGGCAGCTCGATGATATTCCCCTCGATACGATAAAAGAGATCCTGCCTGAATCTATTGGGATCTGAAAGCACGCTCTTATCTGCATTTGTAGCGAAGATGAGACTGGTATTCACCTTCTTCATCGGCCCGCCCACCACCTGTATCTCTTTATTTTCTATCGCACGCAAAATCTTAGACTGAGCCACCATAGAAAGATTTGTTACTTCATCCAAGAAAAGCACGCCATTGCTGCATTCTTCAAAAAAGCCGACTTTGTTTTTAGTAGCACCGCTCACGCTGCCCTTCATGTGTCCGAAAAGCTCGCTTTCAATAGAGTTCTCGGTCAAAGCAGAACAGTTCAGAGTATGGAAAGGCTTACCAAAACGCTTGGAACTGATATAGTAATAATTCGCCGCAACCTCTTTACCCGTGCCGGTTTCGCCGGTGAGAAAGAGATCTTCATCCACCTCTGCCAGCTTATGAATCTGCTCGCGTACCTTTTGGATTTCAGGGCTCTCCCCAATGAAAGGAAAAGACCGCGCAAATTGCTTTTTGAGATTGATAACCTCTATCTGCAAGCCGATATGCTCTTCCTCTTGCCTCTTCAGGGTGATGGCGTTATCGATGTGCAAAAGCAGTTGATTCGTATTAAATGAGCTGCCTTTTTCAATGAAATGATATGCCCCGAGGCGGCGAATTTCACGAACTTGACTGGTGCTCACCTCTCCGGAAACAACTATGACCTTGTAATTTAAGTCCATTTCCTCTTTGAGGTGTTTCAGCACCTGAATTCCATTGAGCTTGCTTCCCACCAAGAAAACATCCAAAAGAATAACGTCGGGATTAAATATCCTGAGCTCCTCAAAAAACATTTCCGAATTTGTAGTAATCAACACTTGATATGAATAGTTTTCCAGCACCAGCGCCAGCTGATCCGCCAAAACGAAATCATCTTCAAGAATAAGAACTTTACCTTTATACATTATTTTACCTCAAAAGCCTTTCTTCTAAACCCGCTAATGCATTGATATAATAGACATAAGCCTGATCCGGCGAATCGTAAGGAGAGAAGTATTTATGAACATCTCCATCCTGGAAATACTTTGTACACATATAATAAAAGTGATCTGAGGTTGTGAGCAGACGTGCCTTTCTAAGCAGCTCCTCATCACCTTTCGCCTTCACTTTAAACATGAGCTCAGCCAGGGTCTCCTGCGCATTTTGCTGCATATCGTTCCCCAGCCACGCCGTAGTATCGCGCTCTTCATCCGCCCAAGAAACCGCTTCCGGGAACGAGATCGCCTCTTGCTGATAGTTGGATAGTTCCGCAGCATCTTTGGGATGGATAAAGCTCAAATGATCGTGCTTAAGTATCGCTTCGGGAAGCTTTTCAAGAAAGTCAAAGATCCCGCTCTCCGCCCACTGATGCTCGCCAAAGGTCTCATAATCCATAAATAGATTGAGGAACTGATTTCGCTCCTCGGTCTCGCTGTGCGTGAGTTTATCTACCCAACTGACAAACTTTTCCACGGTCAGCGGATATTCCGGCCACTCACGATTTGAAAACCTAAAGGCAATGTCATCTGAAAGCTTATAATACTTCAAAAGCAGGTTCAGCCGCTTGCTATAATTCTTGTAAGCATACAAAGGAGAGCGCCATTTGAGAATGCGATCCACCCCTTCCGTGAGCATGGTTGTAAAGCCTTTATATTCATAAACGAGATCGGAAATTCTATCCTGATAGATCAATTCGGTATTACGAAAAGTTGTAGGATAGCAGCCGAACTCTTTGAACATCAATTCTCTATGCATTCCAATTTGATCCAAAAACTCATTGGAATCATACAAAGAGGTTAGCGAGTGGAAATATGTTTCACCCAAGGTCTCTACGCAACCCGTATCCACAAGAGCCTGAAAAGACTCCAAGGTTTCGGGGCTATATTTCTTGAATTGCTCAATAGCCGTTCCGGTGATGGAAAAAGCCACCTTGAACTTACCTTCAAAGCGATTGATCAGCTCCAAGAGCAGCTTATTTGTAGGCAGGTAGCACTTTTGCGCCACCTTTTGCATCACCTCTTTATTCAGCGGCTCGTCGAAGAAATCTTTATCTTTTGCTATATCTAAAACATTGTAATGAGAGAGTCTATAGGGTTGATGAACTTGAAAGTAAAATATTATCGATAACATCTCAAACCTTGCCTTTTTCAGTTTTTGTTTTGACCGGTAAACACTTGTCTTCATACACTTTCTTTAGCTTCTCGGCGGCGTCATCCCATTGAATGAGATGCACTTCCTTCATTCCGTCCAAGCCAAGCTGTGTACACTTTTCAGGATTATCTATGAGATGACTGATGGTTTGAACCCAAAGATCAACATCCCAATAGTCTATCTTGAAAGCATTTTGAACCACTTCGGATACACCCGATTGCTTTGATATAATGGAAGTTATGCCATAAGCCATGGCTTCCAAGGGGCTGATCCCAAAAGGCTCGGAGATGGACGGCAAGACATATATATCAGAGGCGCGAATGATTCTCTCAACCTCTTTTCTATTTAAGAAGCCGGTAAAGAGGAACTTATTTTTCAGACGCTTTGCAGCCGAATCGCGCAGCATCTGCCTGCCCATATCCCCCGTTCCCGCCATGATGAAGCGAGCATCGGGATGTCTATCCAATACTCTCTTAGCCATTTCCAAGAAATATTCAGGCCCCTTTTGCAACGTGATACGTCCCAAAAAGAGAATCACAGGCCCGGCAAATATCCTTTTCTTATTCAGCACGGCATCTTCGGGGATGGTGAAAGCATTGTGCACTATGCAGATCTTGCCGCTGTCTATCTGATAGCGACTCATGATCATCTGCGCGGTATATTGCGAAACAGCTATCACTCTATCTGCAAAACTCATGCCCGCATGCTCTATCTTGTGCACGCGCTCATCTCCGGGGCCGCCTGCTCTATCGAATTCTGTGGCATGAATATGCGCCACCATGGGCTTTCCGCTTATCTTGCGCGCAATCATTCCGGCAGGATATGTAAGCCAGTCATGCGCATGGATGAGATCAAACTTGAGTTCCGATGCAAAACGCTTGGCACGCTGAGTAAATATCTGCACCTTGCGGATGATATCTTCTTCACCCACAAGGTTATCGCTCATCGCTTGCCAAAGCTTTCTATCATCTATATCTCTAAGCTCGGCATCCCAATATTCTTGCAATATCTTGCTATGTTCATCATCCGAAAGCGAAAGCTGAGCATAGCTTTCCGGGATGCCGCTTATGCCTATAAATTCAAACTTTTCTTCTTTGCTTTGAAATTCCTTGCTCTTAAATTCATGCTGTTTTATGGGATCAAGGAAGACCGTGGGGAGCAGATCCACATCTTCCACCTTCCTGAGAGGCATATAAATAAGCTCTTCCGTGGGCAAAACGAGATCAACCTCTACTCCGAGTTTGAGCAGAGATTTGACCATTCCATAACACGCCATGCCCAGTCCGCCGGCGATAAGCGGAGGAAACTCCCAAGTAAACATTAAAACTCTCATGATTTCCCTCCTAAGTTCATAATTAGATTTTCAACGCTATAAATTGCTGCAACACTGATGGCTTTTGCCGGCGCTCCTTTGGGGAAATGCGGCATATCTCCATCCCAAACCTCTGCGACGGAGGCTATGTGCCCTTTGATATATCCATTGCGGAACACCGTGATAAGCCCGCTTAGCACCTTCTCCATCTCTTCCACGCTCTTTTCATCTGCAAAAGCCTTGATATACAGCTTGCAGAAGGGATCAAGGAGCCAAGCCCAAACGCTGCCGTTATGAAAAGCAAGATCGCGTTCATTTTGATCGCCATAATGCTTCTTCATAAAGCGGTGATTTTTGGGAGAGAGCGTTCTTAAGCCATAAAATGTATAGAGTTCGGCAAAGGCACGATTGTAAACCGTTTGATAAACCTCTTTTGAATAGGGACTATGCTTCAGCGCGAGCGCAATCACGGCATTGGGTCTCAGCTCAAAGATGGTTTCATCTTCATGTATGCGATCCGCCAAATAAACTCCGTTCCAATATCTTTGCATGGAATTTTCAAGCTTTTCTTTAGTCATTAGCAGCTCTGCATCGGGCTTTTCACCTTCTTTATGTTTGTTGATAATTTCCAAATATGAGGCAATAGCATTATACCAAAGCGCATTGATTTCCACGGGCGCGCCTTCGCGAGGCGTAACTGGATCGTTGTCTATAACTGTATTCATCCACGTGCCTTGCGCTAAGGTCCTGCCCAGATAAATCAGCCCGTCTTCCTTCACGCGGAAGTCGTATTTCTCATTTTGATATATGCCTTTAAGCAAGCTCTCGGCGATATAAGTCATTTCCTGATAAGTTTTAGCATCGTCTTTCTTGAGTGCAAGCTCACAGAGCAGATGAATATAGCGCAGAGTGACCTCAATACTCTCATATTCAAAGAGATCAAAGCCTTCATAGTGCATATTCGGCAAAAGACCGTCCTTCACCTTCTTGCTATATCGTCCTAAGATTTCGGTGATAACATCGATTTCCTCACCATTATGAAGCAGCGCTTCGAGCACGATCATCGCGTCTCTTCCCCAAATTCCATAGTAGGGATAACCGCCTATGATATCGTCCTTTAAGATGAAGTCTTTCAAGCTTTGCTTTAAGATGATCATATAGTCTTCAAAATCAAAAAGCGGTTTGTCTTCATAATCCAGACTTGCAAGGAAATCTTCACCATCGCTGTAATTGGGATAGTCCTTTGGCAAAGGCAGGTTTGCATAACGCTTTTCTATGCGCGAGATCAAAGCAGGCATCTCTTCAACTGCGCTATCCGAAAAGATGAGATAATTGCTCTCCCCGGGCGCAAGAGTGAACTTGAACTTAAAGAGCGAGATCTGATCCCCCACTCCTTCATAGCCGTTCATCACTTCCCAGGGATAGTAAACCATGCGATATAAGTTTCTATGTGATTTAATTTCACCACTTTGCAGCGCGGCATGAACGCTGATGCCATTATCCTTCCGCGTAAGCGAGAAAGTGCCGCCGGCTTCCTTTTCATTTATGATCTGCTCAAAATCAACGAAGTCTAAACTGCCGTAAGCATTAATTTCATGATGCGGGCACATGGTAAACTTTGGCAAAAGTTCAAACTGCAAGGGATGACTTCCGAAATTAGTGTATTTGACCAGCGTGCTATTGCTCTCATCGTCCATCATGATTTCTTTGAGCACAAGAATCTCATTTTGGTGAGGCAATGCAGAATATAAAAAAATTGGGTAAGGGCGTAACCATGGCTTTACGAGGTGGAGAAAGCCTTCGGGATAGATACAATTACTGTAGTTTGTGCTATCCATGAAAAAGCTCTCGCCTCGCCATTCGACTTTTTCTTCAATACCGGCAACGAGATGCTGGCGCACGAGCTTATCTTTTGAAGCAACCAAAAGGCCGTGATATTTCCTTTGATTGACCAAATTTCCCGTGCCTAAGGCATAAGAGCCTTGACGGTTTGTCAAAATCCACTCATGGTTGTGAGTTTCCATAAAGTAATTATTCATATAACCCCCTTTATTCTGCATCTTTATTTATTCAAGTGTTTGACTAAGTGTGCTTTTCGTCAAGTTATTTTATCAAATATTTGATATATTTCCACAACTCACCTTTTGACAATGGCTTTAATGATAGATGTACTATGGAGTTGAACGCTTTTTCTAATTCAAGTTTATGGCTGATATATAAAGACAATTGCAAGCAAAACACTCCAAAGACGGAGAGAATCACGGGCTTTCTTTTTCATGAAAACAGCCCTTTTGGGGCAAAAATGCACATTGCTTCACCACCGCTTCCCTATTGGGTTCTGGTGGTGATGTGGTCATGATATGGTCATGCCCATGAGCACATCATCACCGTATCAATAGCTGAACCGTATAGGCAAGCCATGGGATGGCAGGGATTTAGCTCAGGTTTTGGAACAATTAAAAAAGACGGAACCAAATGGCTCCGCCTTTTCTTTTATTTGATATTGTATTTATTTATACAAGACCTTGGTCGCACATTGCGGTGGCAACTTTGATGAAGCCTGCAACGTTTGCGCCTTTGAAGTAGTCCACATATCCATCATCTTGAGCACCGTGCTCGAGACAGGCTGCGTGGATGTTGCGCATGATTGACTGAAGTTTTTCGTCAACTTCTTCGCTTTCCCAGCTGAGGCGCATTGAGTTCTGGGTCATTTCAAGACCTGAGGTTGCTACGCCGCCGGCGTTAGCTGCTTTGCCGGGTGCATAGAGAATCTTGGCATCCAAAAGGATACCCATTGCTTCTGCTGTGCAGGGCATGTTTGCAGCTTCGCATACGCAGAAAACGTCGTTAGCAAGAAGTGCTTTCGCATCGTCTGCATCGAGTTCGTTCTGAGTTGCTGCGGGAATGGCGATATCAACTTTAACTTCCCAAGGACGCTTGCCTGCGAAGAATTTCGCGTTGGGGAATTTGTCTGCATAGTCGGCGATGCGGTCGTTATTGGAAGCACGAAGTTCTGTCATATAAGCGATCTTTTCTTCGTTTAGACCTTCTTCGTCGTAAACGTATCCGTCAGGGCCGGAGAGGGTAACGACCTTTCCACCAAGTTCGGTTACTTTCTGAGCTACGCCCCATGCAACTTGTCCAAAACCGGAGAGAGCAACGGTTTTACCTTTGAAATCCGTGCCTTTGGTCTTGAGCATTTCATTGGTGAAATACACTACGCCAAAACCGGTAGCTTCGGGACGAATGAGGCTTCCGCCCCAAGTTCTACCCTTACCGGTGAAAACGCCGGTGTATTCATTGCGAAGCTTCTTGTAATAGCCATACATGTAGCCAACTTCACGAGCGCCAACGCCGATGTCCCCTGCGGGAACGTCGAGATCAGCACCGATGTGGCGATAGAGTTCAGCCATGAAGGATTGGCAGAATCTCATGATTTCGGCATCAGAGCGACCTCTTGCGTCAAAATCGCTACCGCCTTTACCGCCGCCCATGGGCAGGGAAGTAAGGCTGTTTTTGAAGATCTGCTCAAAGCCCAAAAACTTAAGCGTTGAAAGGTTTACGCTGGGGTGGAAGCGGATTCCGCCCTTGTAGGGACCGATTGCGCTGTTATATTGAACACGAATTCCACGATTAACGTGAACTTCACCGTTGTCGTCCATCCAAGGGACGCGGAAGATGATTGTGCGCTCGGGTTCTACCAAGCGTTCGAGAATGTTGTTCTGCACGAAACGAGGATTGCTTTCGTAAGCATCCCAGATAGTTTCTACAACTGATTTGACGGCTTGAAGAAATTCGGGTTCGCCCGGATTCTTCGCTTCGACCTTAGCCATAAATTCCTTAAAGGTCATGTTGGTTCCTCCATGGTTTTTTATTTGTTTATTGCCATGATATAAAATTGCCCTTTTGTGTCAAGCGATTTACAGGCTTTTATTATAATTGTGAACTCTTATTTTTGCCGCGATATTAAAACAATTGTCCGGGGTTTTAGTATTGCGGATATCCGACAACCATCACGTTGTCTTTCAGGCGTCTAAAACGTATCTTAGAAAGCTCTACCGCCTTGTCTATTCCGCCTCTATCGTAATTCCTCAGCGAGCTCTTATCCCCGCCTAATATCTTATTGCCATAGAAGATAAAGCATTTATCAACGAGCTCTTGGCGCCAAAATGCTTCGCTGAGCCTGTTGCCCGTTTCAAGCAAGATGGAATTAAGCTTTCTTTCGTAGATCACGTCCAAGACTAAGTCCAGATCCAAGACATCGTCTTGACCTTCTATCTGGAGATGCTCCACCCCCATATCATCGAGGCGATAAATTGTTTCGGGATCGCTGCTGTGATGTAAAATTAAAGTGGGAAAATCTTTTGCACTTTTTACGATTGCGGATTGTAGATTGATCTGCAAAGTGGGGTCTAATACCACGCGCAGCGGTTGATTTATGTTTCTGAAACCGCGTGCATTGAGCATAGCATTATCCATGTTAACGCTATTTACTCCTGCCAAAACTACATCAACTTGCGATCTGAGGCGATGCACATATTTGCGCGAAGATTCGTTGCTTATCCATTTCGAGCTACCGTCACTGGCGGCGTATCTTCCGTCCAAGGTAAGCGCCGTCTTCCAAATCACGAAAGGACGCTTTTTGGTGATATAGCAAAGATAGTATTCCAGCTGCTCGTTGATCTCGTCTTCGGAGTATCCCACCGAAACCTCTATGCCGGCGTCTTTTAGGGTTTGCACGCCCATGCCGGAAACAGCCGGGTTGGGATCCAGGATGCCCACCACCACTCTCTTTATCCCTGCCTTAATGATGGCGTCCGTGCAGGGAGGAGTTTTGCCATAGTGACAGCATGGTTCCATGGTCACATAAAGTGTTGCACCTTTGGCTTGATCCTTGGCTTCTTTTAATGCTACTATTTCGGCATGATCTTGACCGTAAGGCTGTGTGTTTCCTTCACCTACGATCTTTCCATCTTTAACTATGGTGGCACCTACAAAGGGGTTTGGGGAGCATTTCCCGCGTGATTTCTCGGCGTTGCGCATTGCGACTTTGATGTAATACTTATCCATAAAGCTCTAAGTTTTGTTTTGCCGGCTGATATGCCGGGTGTTTATCGTTTAATTCTCGCCAAATCTGCATGGCTTTCTCTTTATTTTCGCTCGCGAGATGTACGATGGCGAGGTTGTTTTTTGCATCGAGATTATCGGGCTCAAGCTTTGTTAGTTCATCGAACCAAAAAAGAGCCTCATCATATATTTTATCAATGAGATACAGTAGTCCAAGGTTCATGTATGGGCTGGAAAAGGTGTTTTCAAGAGCAATGCTGTTTAAGAGGTCTTCTTTTGCCTTCTCCTTTTCGTCTACCAAGCCCCAATATAGCGCGCGATAGTAATATAGATCAGCGCTATCGGGATAGCTGCGCATAGCCTCAGAGATGTCATAAAAGGCATCTTCAAGCTTGTTTTCGCTCAGGTGTTGGGCTATGGCGGCATAGGCATCGTTTTGTTTGAAATAAAGTGATGGATTACCCGCTATGCTTTGGCGGATATACCATTTATTGTCATCGTTTCTGAGGATGAATGTGTATTCTTCTTTGAGGTTAAGCTCTACGAATACAATGGCTTGGGAGCCGTCTTCCGCTAAGCCGCTATGTATGAAGCTATAGCGTTTCAGCTTTTTGAAATAGGGGTTTTGTCTGATTATCTTGGCATAGCGATCTTGCGTGTCCTTAAAGTCAAGCTTGTTCAGCGTATGCGTTATCAGCTTGTCAAAATCAAGCGCTATGATGTCGTCAAGATATGCGGCAACGATATCGTCCGGGCTTTTTGGCATAGCGATCTTTTCGGTCTCAAGATCAAGTCTGTTCATCAGATAAGCAATGGGGAAGTTTCCGGGATACTGGTATTCACTTAGCTTCTTCAGCAATGCGTCTTTATCCTGCTTTCTCAGTTGAGCGGGGCTCAGCCCTTCCCAATCGCTGATTGTTTTATTTATCCAAACATCTATATAGCATTGGTTTATTTGTTTGTATTCGCTGTTATTGTCGGATCTGAAAGTAGGGAAAGCATTGTCGGAATCAATCTTGCCGGCATAGGGGCAGCTCTCGGGGCATTTTAAGTCCACGCGGAGAGCGTTGCAACACTTCCAGCAAAGTCCTTTGTTTCTACGGGGACAAAGCCTTAGCGCTCTTTCTTTTTTACACTGTTTACAGCGGTCTTTTCTGGTTTTTAAAGAGAGCATGGAGTCTCCGGCATGGGTGCAAGCTTGCGCTTAAACCGGCTTCTATTGATAAGATTTTGTACCAGTTCAACTTGTTTGTGATCAAAGTTTTGAAGATCCGCGCTTGTGCTCATCGCATAGAGGATTGCATCGAGATCATCGTAATTTATACCCATCTCCTGTTCGTCGGATTGATCCTGCCAGAGATCAGCCGTGGGGATTTTATCTATGATCGACATAGGTATGTCAAAATGGCGAGACATCTCCCAAACCTCAGTCTTATATAGCTTTCCGATTGGTTCAAGCGCGCAGGCTACATCGCCGAACTGGGTAAAGTATCCCGTCATCCACTCACTGTAATTTGAGGTGCCCAAAACGAGGTAAGACATCTTTGCAGAGAGATCAAAGAGTATGTTCATCCTGATGCGCGCCATCCAATTGCCTTTTCTGAGCATGGATACTTCGCTATCTTTGAACCACTCATCCACGAAAGGGCTGATATCCTGTGTCTCGTAGCCAACGCCTAAAGCCTCGCAAAGCTTGATGCCGTCGGCGGTGCTGTCGGGGTGGCTCTCTTTGTAAGGCATTAGCACGCCATATACCTTCTCTTTGCCGATGGCACTTTGCGCCAAGGCAAGTGAGAGCGCGCTGTCAATGCCGCCGGAAACGCCCACAATATAGCCCTTCATCCCACTTTGGATGAGGTAATCTTGCAGGAACTTCTCAATTCTCTGAATCTCTTTTTTATAGTCTATTTTTCTCATGTTCTTTTCCATGTCTGTTTTTACTTATCCCAATATAGAAATTAGCGGGCTTTGGTCAAGCTAAATCGAAATTGTGTGTGTTTTCAGGTTTTTGATAAGCGCTTGAAAAGCCATATTTAGCCGTGTTTAGGATGGTTTTGATTTGCGCTTGTAGATGGCAAATTCAAGCCCGATTCCGTTTTGGCTGGTGATCTTATTTGAAGATTGCTTTTCCCATTGTGCTTTATCTATGGATGGGAAATATCTGTCAGCCTCGATCTCGGCATCTATATGAGTAATATAAAGATAATCGGCAAGGGGAAGCGCCTGTTCATATATCTCTGCGCCGCCCATGATGAAGGAGTCTTTTTCCTTGGCTAAAGCGCTCTCTAAGCTGTTATATATGGTCACATTCGGCAGTTCTAAACACTCGTTTCTGCTGATAACAATGTTTTTTCTGCCCGGTAATGCTTTGCCGATTGAATCATAGGTCTTGCGTCCCATGATGATAGCGTGCCCCATGGTCTGTTCTTTAAAGTATTTCAGGTCTTCGGGTAAGTCCCAAGGCATGCGGTTATCTTTGCCTATCGCTCCGTTTTTAGCCGTCGCCACTATGATCTTGATGCTCAAAATCTGCCCACCTCGAAGAAGTGATCCATCTGAGCTATGCCGGCTTTCCCTGCCTCTTCAAGCGTTCCGTAAAAGAGCATCTCGCCGCCATCTAAAAAGATGATCTTATCTGCAATGCGGTGGATGGAAGCAAGCTCGTGGGTGACTATCAAAAAGGTCATGTTCAGTTGCTTTTTAAGCGTTAATATCAATGAGTCCAATGCTTCCGAAGTGATGGGATCCAGCCCCGCTGAGGGCTCATCAAAGAACAGTATTTCAGGGTCTAAAGCCATGGCTCTTGCCAGCGCTGCTCGTTTGCGCATGCCTCCTGAAAGCTCGGCAGGAAGCCTGTGCGCGGCATCTTCCAGCCCTACAAGATTGAGCTTTACTCGTATGACTTTGTCCATCAGATCTCTATCGAGATTGGTGTGCATTTCCAGGGGGATTGACACGTTTTCATAGATGCTGATGGAATTTAAAAGCGCGCCACCTTGAAAGAGCATGCCCGTCTTTTTCAGTACATCGTCAAACTCTTTTTCGTTCATGTCTAATACATTCTCGCCCCAGAATTCAACGCTGCCGGCAAAGGGTTCATATAAGCGCAATATGTTCTTCAGTAGTGTGGTTTTACCGCATCCGCTGGCGCCTAAGATCACCGTTATTTCATTGGGCATGATATCAACGCTAATCCCCTCCAATACGGTGAGTTCGCCATATTTTGCGACTAAGTCTTTTACGCGGATAACGGGTTTTATGTTGCTCACTTTCACCTCATAAATATAATAGGCTGAAGATTGCGTCGAAAACGATCACGGCGAAGATGGAGGTCACAACTGCGGATGTGGTGGCTTTTCCAACGCCCTCTGCCCCGCCTTTGACTTCAAAGCCATAAAATGAGCCGACTATTACGATCACCCAGGCAAACCATATACTCTTTGCAAAACTGATGATAATATCTTTAAGCGCAAGGATGTTTACCGAGCGTGAGATAAAGGATTCCATAGAGATATCTAACATGCCTAAGGCGATGATTGCGCCGCCGATCTGGCCTACGATAATGCTAAACATAACTAAGATGGGCATCACGATGGTGATTGCATGAAACTTCGGCACTACGATGAATTTGATAGGATGCAACGCCATCATGCGCAAGGCGTCAAGCTCTTCCGTCACCTGCATGGTGGCGATCTCGGAGGCGATGGCGCTTCCGCTCCTGCCTGCAACGATTATGGATGTAATCAGCGGACCCATCTCTCTGACCATGGTGATGGATAGAAGGTCTGCCAAAAATATCCCTGCGCCGAAGTTCTTCAGCTGTACGCCGGATTGCAAGGAGAGGATAAAACCGATGATGAATGAGAGTAGTGCAACGATCGGTAAAGCCTGACTTCCCAATAGGAAAGCTTGTTGTGTTAATGAACCCTTGCGCTTTGACTTGGGCGTAAATAGCCCTACAAAGCTGTAGTAGAATATTTCGGAAGCAAGGGTGAGCGCTGCCACCATCTTGGTATAGAAATTGACTGTTGCCTCGCCTGCGGATTCCCAGAATCCTTGCGGCTTGGGGATGGGTGCAAACTTAATCTTGGTAGTGCTGAAGGTATCTATCAGGCTTCTGATCTTCGGCTGTGCGCCACGCGTCAAAAGCAGCTTTGCATCCTCTTCCAAGGCTTGCTGAAAGCTATCCAAAAGAGCAACTCCGGCGCTGTCTATCAGGTTCACAGCTTCGAGATCTATCACGCTAATGCCCTCAAGATCACCGCTCTTCTTTAGCCGCATAAATTGGCTCTTCAGCTCAGGCACGCTGAATTTGTCCATATCAGTTTGGACATAAAGTATGTTGTTTTCGACTCTTAGATTCATTAGTAGAAGAGGCTCATGCGCAAGTAAGTGCTATAGTCGTAAATCCATCTGCTATTGTCAGAGTACTCATCGTAATGAAGATTCAGACGGAAGTCCAAGGATACGTTTCTGTATATCCTAAAGTTTAGCCTGTTCTCATTTTCTATGCGCGGCATAACGCCCATTTCATCAGTGGGGAAAAGAGCATCGATAGAGCTGTTTAAAGAGAATATCTTGAGGATGTTCACCGCGGAAAGGATCAGAGTTGCCTCAATGCCGCGATCGAACTTATCGGATGATTCCATATAGACTTCATAAGGTGTGCCGTCTATTGTTTTGCTCTCTTTATGGCTGAAGGCACATCTATTTAGATCTTGTTGCCAACCGTAGCCACCCCTGAGGCTTACGCTGCCGTTTGGTCCCAGATTGAGTCTGTAAGTGAGCCCGCCGCCCTCTTTGAGCCTGAGAGGATATAAGGAAACTTTGGTGCGCAGTCTTTCTTGATCGTGCATGCGGTCTATTTCCACATCATCCGTGTTCTTTAGCAGGATGTTGCGTTTCCCGCTGAAATAGGTGTATTCATCCCAGAAGTGTGTGCTCAAGTCTGCTCTTGCATATACAGCAAAGTTGTTGAGCAGCTTTCTATCGCGCGACCAAGGATATAGCAGCAATACGTTCTTCATGGAATATCCGTCTAAGTTGATTCTGAAATCGTTATTCTTAGAGAAGTTTGCGCCCACGTCATAGATGCTGCGTAAGTTGTAGTGAAAAGGCTTGAATTCATAGTCTATGGTGTTGTCAAATGAGCCGTTTAGGTTGAGACTGAAGGTGGGATCATTCTTATCTGCTTCATTATTTGAAGTGAAGTTCACGTTTGCGTGTATTGCGCCTTTGTGAAGCTTCGCGCCGCCAATATCCATCTCATCAGCCAAGATGCCTGCGCCAACAAATATGGTGCCGCTGCTTGAGGCGGGATCCACGATGACGGTCAAAAGATGACTGTCTCCCTGGTTCAGGCATACAGTGGTGAAGTCTTTCAGATCACTCCATGAATAGCCGCTTAGGGTCACCATGTAGTTGCCGGGCGGCAGGATCCACAGCTTCTCATCAATGCCATGCTCTTCGTCGCCCACGCTGAAGTCTTGACCTACTCGGTTGTATCCCAAATCTTCTTCGTTGCGCGACCAAATGTCGTAATTCTGTCTCACTCTATCCTGTGATAGATCCAGTATGCGCACACGCAGTTCACACCAATCACGGGGCACAACCGTGCGCTGCATGGGATGAATGTCTAAGATCATGCTGATATCTTCGTTATGACCGGTGATGATGCGGTATCTGCCTGTGAGCAATTGTATGGGCTCGTTAAATTCACCCGTATATGTTGCGATCACGGTGTTCAGGCTATCTAATGCCTCAATGGTATATTTCAGCTCTGTTGTAACGTTGGCTTTTGTTCTCAGAAGCAATTCTCCGAAAGAGGGATGCACATCTTCGTGCTCTAATTGCTCGGCGAGATATCTTTCGGGAGCGGAAAGTCTGCGCAAGCCTTCATCTTTTGAAGAAGTGAAAGGCCTGCCTGCCGAGTGAGCAATGTATTTCGCAGCAAAGGTATTGGTCTCCTCCATTATCATGTTGTTTATTACTTGGACAAAATATACGGTGGAGTCGTCGGTGAGTTCGCTATATCGCTCTGCACTGTGCGCAACGATGGTCTTTTCGCCGGAGCTGTCTCTTAAGATGAGTTCTATCCTCAAGAAGGCTCTCGGTTGCTTGCCTTCTATCTTTTCTATGTTTAGAACGTTTGTTTCAAGATAGTAATCCGGGTCATGCTCTGTAGCCTCACGGCTTACACTGGAAAAGATGTTATATGCCCTGAGTCTTTGCGAGATAATGGCAGGGATGGCGTCGGACAGGCGGTTTGCCCAAAGTTCATCTGATAAAAAGCGAACCTGATAAAAGCTCTCTTTCACCACGATCTGGTTTCTATTATAAGTCCGGTTGATACGTCCGTTCATCACATGAAGTGCTTTGCCGTTGTGGTTTTGCATCACCAAGTCCGGCACCTCTGTGCTGCTTTGGTAATCCAGAACATAGTAGTTGGTTTGCGCTCTATCAACTTTGGCGAAACACCCTGCCATAAGCAGTGTTAGAAGTAATATGCCAAAAATCAAACTCTTTCTCATAAAAACACCTCGTTTAATTGCCGCGAATGAGAATCGCTGGGTTATCGGCTATCTGACGTGAAAATTCATTAAGGTTGTCGGTTGCATCTCTAAGGTTTTCAAGCGTTTCAGCAAGATCATCTCGAGACCTTTGCACCGTTCTGTTCAAATTGTTTATAAGTGTGCCAGTGCGCTTTATCGTCACACCGATATCGGTGGCAAGCTCGCCGAGATTAGCTTCGCTTAGCTGTCCGGCAAGTATGTTAAAGTTATTAACGATCGAGTCGAACTCATCGGAGTGTATCACGCTGTTGATCTTGTCTAAAGAGCTGTTTAGATTGGTGCTCAATAAAACAATCTGCTCGGTGCTTTCCAGCACGAGATTGTTTGCATTTGCGCCTATATTATTTAAGTGAAAGCGTGTGTCGTCCATCAGCGCAATGGTTTGGTCTGAAAGCTCATCCACCGTTGTATTCAGGCTTTTAGTGATCGTGAGCAGCTCCTTGTTCAGGGATTCCGTTATCTCTTTTACAGAGTCTATGGTCACATTAGCCACATCGTCGATGTTTTCAGTAAGGTTCTCCGTTAGTGATTCAATGTTTTGACTAAGCTCGTCGGTCAGGACAGCGGTATTGTTTGCCACACGAGTGAGTGCCTGCATGGTGGTGCTCACGTTTTCCCGCGTCTCTGTTAGGATCAAGCCGGTCTCTTCCAATATCTTGGCAATGTTATCCCTATTTTGTTGATTTGTAAGCTCGTGCACGTTGTCTGCGATAAGCTCCAGTTTATCAACAATGGAAGCCGCTCTATCGGAGATATCATCAATCATTGTGGAGCCCGCTTTGATGAAGGATAAAGGCTTCATGGTGACAGCTTCATTGGTTCCGCCTTTGATCTCCACGGCCTTGATCCCTGTGATACCTACCAATGCAAGCACAGCTTCCGTATCTTCTTTAATGGGTGTTCCGGGCTCTATCTGTATGGTCAATTGTATCTTCTTCACATCATTGGGATCAATGCGTATATCCTTGACTCGTCCCACCTTAATGCCTTGATAGTTCACCGTGCCGCCCACCTGCAAGCCACTTACCGGATAGTCATCAAAAACAATGTAATATTCGTCCCATTTCTGTGTGAGTCTATTGCCTGCAACGGCTGCCGCAAAGACGAGAATGAGCACGAAGCCCACCACCAGAAATATGCCCAATCGAACTTTAGTAGCCTTAGAAACCATATCATTGCCTCCTTATTCGAGCTCGATGGTGCCGGTATAAAACTTATTGCGGATTGTATGCGGCGTAGAAGAGCTAATATTCACCCTTCCGTCGCAGATCACCTCTTCGCCAAAGGTAATATCTCCAGTCACAATCAGCTCCTTGCATCCGGCAAGGGACGGGATATGCGGGAAACGTTTTTGCATGGCACTGATATCATTATAATAACGCTTATCAAGTTCGATATATGGGGATTTATAAAGCCCACGCCTAAGCTGTATCTGATATTGATCGTTAAGCTCATAGGCGTCTGACCACACTGCAAGCAGATCGTTGGTGGTCTTTACTGGAGCAAATCTCTCTCTGGGAACAACCAAAGCTTTCGCGCCGGAGAAGCTACTGATAGCTGCGCCCATTGCGGTCTCGATCTGAAAGACTTTCTTACCTTCAGCCTCTTTGGGATTGATTATCAGGGGTAAATTCATCATGCCTTCACCCGTGATGAGGTGCCAATCCAACGCCTGCAGATCTATCCACAGGTTGTTTGTATTGAAGAACTTATACTTCTCGATATCTTGGAAGCTATCTATATCTTCCTGAGGGCATTGAGCTACTTCTCTTAGCAGCAATTGTCCTTCATGATCTTCCGCGAGATGTCCGCCCTTCTTATCCATCTCAAGGCGATCGCAGACTTCCATGATGAAAGGAACCTGATGCTCCTCCATATAGGCTGCAATGCGCGGATCCACCGTTGCACCGAGATTATCTGAATTCGAGACGAAGGCATAGCGATAACCTTTGTTGATCATCTCCTGCAAGAGCCCGGTAGAAGAAAGTATGGTATAGATATCCCCATGCCCGGGCGGATTCCAATTCTGTGTCTTATCCTTTGAATCCATAGGTGTGAGATCTTCCTCTTTGACGCGAGGATATTTGTTTTGCACAAAGGTAGCCGGCAGCTCCTGATTCATAAGATCGGGATATTTCTCAAGATACTTGAGCGTATCCTTTTCGGTTGCAAAGCTATTCATAAACATGAGTTGTATCTCATAGCCGCTTCCTGAGCGCAGAGCAAGCACATGCCGCACGATGATATCCAAAAAGGTCATGTTCCCCTTCACGGGAAGCAGGGATTTAGCGCGGGAGAGCCCCATGGAGGTGCCGAGACCTCCATTGAGCTTTATCACCGCTATTTTCTTTAGATAGCGCGAAATATCTTGTGATGAGAGGTCTTCATATCGTATTAAGGATTCAGTGGATGGCGGCCTTATATCCGCATCCGGGATCATGCCCTTCTCGCCCTTCTTCAATGCTTCATAATAAGATGAAAAGGTGCGGATAGCAAGCTCCGGCAGACCTTCGGCTTTCATCATTCGAGTAAACTGACTAAGCATTTCGCACTTCCTTTATATTTTTAGATTAAGCTATCCAGATAGTCGTCATCCGCTTCAAAGGGGATGGTGATAGCGCCTTGTTCTTTATGTTTATCGTTCCAATCTGCAGAGGTTTTGACTGCACCTTCGTTACAAGCCCACGCTCTGCGAGCCACTCCGCCCATCACGTCCCAGGATAGTCCTTTACGTATCACTTCATCCATGAGATCGCTTCCATCCAGCACAATGCCGTTTCCACCATTGATGCTTCTGCCGATGCCCACTCCGCCACCATTGGAAAGCACGGTGAGCGTCATTCCACGCGCCGAGTTTCCGGCAAAGCAATGAGTAGCCATATCAGCCATGAGATTCGATCCATCATAGATATTGGAGGTCTCTCTAAAGGGTGAATCCGTTCCGGATACGTCGTGATGATCTCTACCGAGGATAACGGGACCAATCTCGCCCTTGCGCACCATATCGTTGAACTTGAGCGCGATTCTCACGCGTCCTTCCTCATCGGCATAGAGAATCCTGGCTTTTGTGCCCACCACGAGAGCATTCTCTTCAGCAGTGGTGATCCAGTGATGATTGTCTCTATCCATCGAGTTACGCGTGGGATCGATGAGATCAGTAGCCGCCTTATCGGTTGCCCTCAGATCGCTATCTTTGCGTGAGAGACATACCCAGCGGAAAGGACCATATCCATAGTCAAAGCACATTGGACCCATGATATCTTCCACATAGGAAGGCCAGATGAAGCCATCGTTTGTGCTCTTCTTATCCTTGGCAATCTCCACTTCACCGGCATCAAATACAGACGCCATGAAGCTATTGCCATAGTCCCAAAATCTACCACCTTTTGCAGTGAGCGATTTAAGCACGCGGAAATGCTTTTTAAGCGATTCATCCACGCTTTTCTTAAAAGCATCTTCATCCTTTTCAAGCAGTGCGCGCCCCTCGTCAAAGCTATAGCCGGCAGGAGTATATCCGCCTTCATAAACGGCATGACAAGAGGTTTGATCGCTGATAAGCTCCGCCTTGATATCGTGTTTATCCACATATTCCAAGAGATCGACAATATTGCCGTGATATGCAATAGACATCGGCTCTCTCGAGACTCGTGCCTCATCTACCCAGCTGAATACTTCAGCCAGATCTGAGGAAACTTTCTTCACCCACCCTTGTGTATGACGGGTTTCTATGCGTGAATAATCCACTTCAGCGATGACACCGATGCCGCCTGCGATTTCCACAGCTTTAGCCTGCGCACCGCTCATACCGCCTAAACCGGATGAGATGAACAGTACTCCGGCGAGATCTTCATCTTCGGGAATGCCGAGGTATCTACGACCTGCATTGAGTAGCGTGATATAGGTTCCATGTACGATGCCTTGCGGCCCGATATACATCCATCCGCCGGCGGTCATCTGACCATAATTCGCCACACCGAGCGCGGTGAGACGCTTGAAGTCCTCAGGATTATCCCACTTACCGATCACAAGACCATTGGTAGAGATTACTCTGGGTGCATGCGGCGCGGATGGGAAAAGCCCCACAGGATGCCCGCTTGCCACCACCAAGGTCTGATCTTCAGTCATCACTTCAAGATATTTCATGATGAGCCTATATTGCATCCAGTTTTGACACACCTGACCGGTCTCGCCGTAGGTGACCAATTCATAAGGATACAGCGCGATATCAAAATCAAGATTGTTATCAATCATCACCTGCAAGGCTCGGGCTTGGACTATTCCTTTGTATTCATCAATAGGTTTTCCTGTGAGCCTGCCCTGGGGACGATAGCGATAGCCATAGATGCGGCCACGCGTTTTGAGCTCTTCCAAGAACTCCGGCGCCAAGTCTTTATGCAGACTTTCAGGCACATATCTCAGGGCATTCTTCAGAGCTGTTTTAATCTCTTTTTTAGAGAGGTTGAGTCCTCTATCCGGCGCGCGCCTAATCCCTTCTTCAAACACAGGATCGGGCGGCAAAACCGGGTCTAATAAAACTTGAAATGGTTTGTTAGACATCACTTGCCTCTTTAGTATTCTTTTTATTTATCATTATGTTAAGTATTGTAGAGTCAGTATCTTGCATGCCCGTATTCACGATCTGAGCAAGATTGGCTATAGTTTCATCCACATCGTCTGTGACTATGCCGTCATTAGGAGAAATGCTACGCCCCATGCTCGCGAGAAGTGCAGCTTGAACGGCAGCTGAGGTAGTTGTCGCCACCTTGAGTGAACACCCCTCTTTGGCGCCATCGCAGAGCATGCCCGTGGTATTACCAATCATATTTTTGATGGCATGTTCCATCTTCACAAAATCACCGCCAAGCAGGAGCAATATGCCACAAGCAGCACCCGCAGATGCAGAAAGACATCCGCAAAGACTGGAAAGCAGCCCCGTCTTATTTTTGATATGAATGCTCACGAGATGCCCCAGCGCCAATGCCCTGACCTGCATCTCATGTGTTGAACTGAGCTTCTCCGCCGCTGCGATGATGGGCAATGTGATGGAAAGCCCCTGATTACCGCTACCCGAGCTTGAGATCACGGGCAAATTGCAACCACTCATGCGAGCGTCCGTTGCAGCAGCAGTAAGCGCCATTGCATAGTTGTGCAGGTCGTCCCCGAGAAGCCCGTCCTTAATATTTTGCAGGATGGTCTTCCCCACCCCCATGCCGGAATCTTCGCTTAAGCCAAGATCGGCGATACGTCTATTAATCTTCTCTCCGAGATCCAGCTTCAAAAGCTCGTCATACTCAACTGCGTTGGCAAATTCAAAGTAATCAATAAGACGGAATTCATCCGCACCGGCAAGATGAGAATCACCCTCTTGCTTCAGCTCCTGATGAAGGATGATCTTACCATCCACTTCCAGTTGATAGAGCCAGTTATGCCGCCATCTGATAGTTGCAGCAGCGCTCTGACTCTTGGTTTTCACAATCGCTTTGATATAGACCTTTTCGTCTTGCGCTTCCATGGTGGTCGTGATCTTTTCCAAAAGAGCTTTACCCTGCTCGATTTGGGCTTCACTGATGCCACCTAAGATCTCCAACTGCTTATCAGGTTCGGCAACGACTGCGCCCAATGCAGCAGCGATATCCAGCCCGACTAAGCCCGTATTGGGTATTCCTACCCCCATCCCATTTTTGAGAATTGAGGGGCTTACGATGAGCCTGATTTCCTCTATCTCGCCTTCTACTTGATTTGCGGCATGCGCGGCTGCCAATGCTGCGGCAGCCGGCTCGGTACAGCCCATGGCGGGCACAACCTCATCCTTAATCAAGGCAATAATCTTTTCAAACTTTTGCATATTTATCTCAACTCTATTTATTTAAACATTTTATAATCCAACAGCGAAGGCTTAACCTTTCACTCTTCTGATCTTCGCGCCTATACCGCTCAGCTTTTCTTCGATTCTGTCATAACCGCGATCGATGTGATAGATGCGCGAGACAGTGGTGGTTCCCTCGGCGATCATACCGGCGAGAACCAATGCAGCACTCGCTCTGAGATCTGTTGCCATTACTTCCGCTCCGCTGAGCTTCTCCACCCCTCTGATGGTTGCCACATTGCGCTGCAATTCAATGTTTGCCTGCAAGCGATTAAGCTCTGCAACGTGCATAAATCTATCGGGGAAAATAGTATCTTCCACAAAGCTTACGCCATCTGCAAGACACATGAGCACAGTGAATTGAGCCTGAAGGTCTGTAGGGAATCCCGGATGCGGCAATGTAAGAATATTACAAGGCTTGATCACTTCCGGCGGGATAACAGTGATATCTTTTCCATTGATATCCAGCTCGCAACCCACTTCCCAGAGCTTATCTAAAAGGGCTCTGAGGTGATTTGGCTCACAATTGCAAACCGTCACCGGCTTTGTTGAAAGCGCACCGGCGATGAGGAAAGTTCCTGCCTCAATCCTATCCGGAATCATCTCCATCTCGATAGGATACAGCTCTTTCACTCCATCAATGATGAGCGTAGTGGTGCCTTTCCCGCTGATCTTTGCGCCCATTTTAACGAGCATATCAATCACGAGATCAATCTCAGGTTCCATAGCTGCACTTAGGATGCGAGTTCTGCCTTCTGCGAGCACGGATGCCATGAGCGCATTCACCGTGGCTCCCACAGAGGACTTTTCAAAATGAATATCAGCACCCACGAGCTTTTCTGCCGTTGCGATGATATAGCCATGCTCAATTTCTATCTTTGCACCAAGCGCTTCCATGGCTTTGAGGTGAAGATCAACGGGTCTCGTTCCGATAGCGCATCCGCCGGGGAAAGACACACGCGCCTTACCCAAACGAGCCAAGAGAGGACCCAAGACATATATGGATGCACGCATCTTGCTTACAAGTTCATAAGGCGCTTCAGGATAGCAAACATCTTTACTATCAATATACATCTCACCATTTTCATATTCCACGCGCGCGCCTATCACCCTCATTAGATGAGCCATAGATTTGAGGTCTATAAGACTGGGAACATTTGTCAGCCTGGATTTACCCGGAGCCAAAAGACAAGTTGCCATTGCCGGCAGGATAGCGTTTTTCGCGCCATCAACATAGATCTTACCACTAAGATCGCGATTTGCTTCAATTATAAATTTATCCATCACATCCTCTTTAGGAATTTATTTTTGCTATTATAAAGCGGTCTCGGGAAGACAAATCTTTCCCCATCTGCAGTATTTTGAATCCATAGCTTTCTGTCAAGTTTACAATGCGCGCTTGCTGATCAAAGCCATGCTCAAAGGCAACTATACCATTGATATTCAAATAGCTTGCCATGTTTTCATATATTCTTTGATAGTATTCCAAGCCCTCATTTTTTGCAAGTAGAGCCGATTTTGGCTCATAATCTTTCACCCTGCTATCCAGCTTTTGATACTCATTTTCGCTGATATACGGTGGATTTGACAAAATAATATCAAAGCCGCTTTCGACGCTCGGAAAAAGATCGGCATGATGAAAAGTAATATCACAGCCGTGACGCTCTGCATTGATCTTTGCAACAGCGAGCGCATCTTTGCTGATATCCGTGCCGTGCATCACCAATGATGGAAACTCTTTTTTAAGAGCGATAGATAGCGCAGCACTGCCCACCCCTATCTCCAGCACCCTTTCATCGCCTTTTATATATCGCGACAGAGCCTCAACGAGCACCTCGCTATCAAACCTGGGAATCAAGACTCTTTTATCCACGTAGAAAGACAAGCCATAAAACCAAGCATTATTTACTATATATTGCGGAGGTTCGCCCGTGCGCAGGCGCTTTATAGCACTTTCAAAAAGGTGTTTTTGTTCTGAGTTAAATGTAAGGCGAGAATGCAGACGCGATGGCGGAAGGCTCAAGATTTCCGAAAGGAGAAACCTAATGTCTTCCGGCTTCAGATCTTGATACTTAAGGCAGATATCATCTGCAAACATTTTAAGTCGCGCTATTCAAGCTTTTTCTGACGATTACGGTTCTGCCGCCATTATCAAATGCGACCAAATCACAAAGATGATAGAGCATAGACAGCCCGCGCCCATGGCTCACCATGTCCAAGAAAGGCTCCTCTTTCACTTTCTCAAGCCATGATTTATAATCAAAGCCATCACCTTCGTCAGACACTTTTATTTCAATATATTCTTCTTCATTGCTCGCGGTGATGCTCAAGATCACTCTTTTCTTGCCAATCTCATCATCTGCCAACCTCTTATCTATCACAGCTTTGAGTTTATCGTGCGATAGACTACGTTCAGATACACTTAGCTTCAGCGTGCCGTGAATATATGCATTATAAGCCATCTCATCCAGGCAGATCAAGAGCTCATTCATGGTCTTTGGGATGCTGCGGAAATAGTGTTTCATTGCAGATTTAAATATCCTCGAAACACCGAATTTTGAAAATTCTCTTGCCGATATTTCAAATTCAAGACTTGCCTTTTCAAGATTGTTAAATATGCTGAGGAAGTCCTTCCGTTCTTGTTTCCGAAAGAGCAGATCACGTATGGAGTTTATAAGCTGTTTACTATCGATGGGCTTCCTGATGAAGTCGCTTGCACCCAGCCTGATAGCACTGATGAAGTAGTCGTGTTCCAGATAGCCTGTCATGAGGATCACATCAAGATCGTCGTCAAATTCCTTTTTTGCTCTGCTGAGGAACTCCAGCCCGTCCAGACCGGGCATTTCTATATCACATATAACGATATCATAGTCTTTTTGATGGATTTTCCTCAGAGCTTCGCTGCCGCTATAGGCGGTATCAACCTTATAGCCACTGAGTCGTAAGATCGCTTCGAGAGATTCGACGATGACCAAGCTGTCATCAACTACGAGAATCTGATTCTCCGCGGACATATCACCCAAGATTTACTGTAAACAATTGATTGAGTTTTAACATTGTAAAGAGTTCGTACACGCTGTTTGAACTGCGCACGACCTCAATCTCTCCGCCTCTGGAGATAAAGTCTTTGTAAAACAGCAGGATTTTACCGATTCCGGTTGACGATATATTGCGGCAATCAAACAAATCAAGTTCGAGCATAATTGCATCACTTTTCATTACTTCAGATAGCTTTTCTTGCAAAATATGCGCATTTTCGCTATTGAGTATTCCTTCGATTCTCATGGATGCAACTTTTTCGTTAAAGTTGAGTTCAATATTCATAACTTTCTCCTTTCCTCTTTACTTAAAGAATATCTGAAATGAGTCCCGATGTCAAGAATAATCTACGTATCCGCGGATTCTTCTTAAAACATCATTCTGCACCTGAGAAGGCGCTATGTCAAACTTGTTGAATTCCAAGGTATAAAGCGCCCTTCCCTGAGAGAGACTGCGAATCCGCGTGGAATAGCCGAAAAGCTCGGATAGCGGCACATCTGCAACCACTTCTTGAAGGTATTCGCTATGACGCCTCATCACGTTTACTTTGCCACGTTTTGCATTCACGTCAGAGATGATATCGCCGATGAATTCGTCCGGAGAGTGAACCGTGAGCAACATCACGGGCTCCATTATCACCGGTTTCGCCTCTTGCAAGCCACGGCATACAGCCATTGAGGTTGCAATGCGGAACGCCAATTCATTGGAATCTACGGGGTTAAAGTCGCCATCGATGAGCTCAATTGCCACTCTTTCCACCGCTCCGCTGATGAGCGGTCCATCGCTTAACGCCGCAAGCGCGCTTTCTTCTATCGCTTTCCAATATTCACTGGGAATCTTATCTGCCGTAACAGAGTTTGTAAAGGTGTTTTTCACGCTCTCGGTGATCTGATCTTCCGGGATTGGAGTGAGACGCAATTTCACGGATGCATAGTTGCCTTTGCCGTTCATCTCGCGCTGGAATACTTCCGTAAGCTCCAAGCCTCTGGTGATAGTTTCCTTATAAGAGACCTGCGGATTACCAACATTCACCGAGACGCCGAATTCACGTCTGATCCTATCTACGATAACCTCAAGATGAAGCTCGCCCATGCCCGAAAGTATGGTCTGACCGGAGTCTTTATCTATATGAACGTGGAAAGTGGGATCTTCTTCCTGCAAGCGTTCAAGCGCATTGCTCAGATTTTCCTCGTCCGACTTTGATCTGGGTTCGATCGCAATCGAGATCACGGAATCCGGGAAGTTCATGCGTGAGAAGATAATGTCTTCCTTGCCATCGGTGATTGTATCGCCCGTCACCAAGAATCGCGGACCTACAATCGCACCGATATCGCCGGCATGCAGACTGTCTTTGTCGTTCTTTTTATTCGACATCATCTGCAAGATGCGCGAAACTCTCTCTTTTTTTCCATTGGTCATATTAATGAAGCTGGCGCCCTTTTTTAGAGTTCCGGAGTAGATGCGAACGTAGATCAATCTGCCCACATATTTATCCATCTGAACCTTAAATGCCATTCCGGCAAGCGGACCATCGGGATCCGGCGCCAAGTCAATGGTTTCATCGCTATCAACAAGCATTGCCTGAGTATCGCCGATATCCAAAGGCGAAGGCAAGAAATCTACCACTCCATCAAGCAAGAGCTGCAAGCCCTTATTTCTCAGTGATGAGCCACATAGCACGGGGATGAAGCCATGTTCCAGCGTCCCTTTGCGTATTGCCTTGCAGATCATCTCAGCACTGATTTCCTTATTTTCTAAGAAAGCAATGATAAGCTCGTCGCTATATTCAGAAACGGTCTCAATCAGGTGTTCGCGAGCCTCTTCTGCCTCTTTCATCAGGCTTTCGGGAATCTCGATATTGCGAATATCGCAGCCCTGGGTAAGCGGGTCGAAATACCAAGCACGCATGCTGATGAGATCTATCACGCCCTCAAAATCATCCTCTCTGCCGATGGGGATATTGATGGCGCAAGCCTTGGTGGTGAGCCTTTCGTGAATCATCTGAATCACGCGCTCATAATCCGCACCGGTCCTATCCATCTTGTTTACATAGGCAATTCTGGGAACGTGGTATCTATCTGCTTGATGCCAAACGGTTTCAGACTGGGGCTCCACCCCTGCAACGGCGCAAAACACGCCTACTGCTCCGTCCAAAACTCTGAGCGAGCGTTCCACTTCGGCGGTAAAGTCCACATGCCCGGGGGTATCGATGATATTGATCTGATGATCTCGCCAGGGGCAAGTGACGGTCGCGGAGGTAATCGTTATTCCTCTTTCGCGTTCCTGTTGCATCCAGTCTGTGAAGGCATTTCCATCATGCACTTCACCCATTTTGTGCAAAAAGCCGGTGTAAAAGAGTATTCGCTCCGTTGTCGTGGTTTTTCCGGCATCAATGTGAGCCATGATGCCAATGTTTCTAATCTTAGAAAGCGGGTTGTCCGCATCGGTTTTCATAATAAATCCTCTATATAAATTAGCAATTCTTAAGTCATAACAGTGATTAAGACAGTTTTAATATAGTTGAAATGTTGTCCACCAAAATTATTGGTTTTTGCGCATGTTCGCCAATATTTCTGCTTTTTTCCTATCCCTTCCCTATATGGTTCAGCCCGTGTTTCGCTTATGATGTGCTCATACCCATGACCATATCATGACCACATCACCATCGGAACCCAATAGGGAAGCGGCATTCAGGGCATGGCACTCATAAAAAGAGCCCTGCCACGTAAACACATGACAGGGCATTATTTATATTAGTTTATCTTTATTTTGTTTTGATCATTTTGCCGGTAAAGCTCTTGCCTGAGGATTCCATCTTGTAGAGATAGACTCCGCTTTCAAGGTTTCTACCATGTTTGTCCTTTCCATCCCAGTCGAGATTTACTTCACCGTTGATATCTGCGATTGCGGTGAAAGAATTGACTTGCTGCCCTTTGATATTATAGACAGAGATGTTCACATCGCTGGCGGGCAGAGACTTTGCTGCGAAACTCATAGAGTTTGCAAATGGGTTGGGTGAAGAGGAAATGCCGAATTGGACGTTGCTCACGGCATCTTCGTTGGACGTTGCATCTATTTCGACGAATACTGAAGGTGAGGGATCAGACATTGCAACGGGGTTGTTGAAGAATGTGCAAATCCAATATTCATGGGTTCCGTCGGGTAAATAAGTATCCCTAAAAGTGAGGGTATTTGTATTTGTGATCGTGGAGATATTCAGTCCATTACGGAAAAGCTTGTATCCAACAAAAGCGCGATCGCTATATGCGGAAGGCTTTTCCCATGTGAGGATAACTGTGTTCGGGCGTTCAACTTCAGCGGCAAGGTTTTCCGGAGGAGGAATGTTTTGAATCACAGCGCTCGGCTGGCTGAATACCGTCTCTCCGGGCATGCCGTGAATATCGTATGGGGTTACGCTAAAAGCAATCTGCAAGCCGATATCATGGCTTTGAACGTTGTATGTGGGTCCATGATGGTCGTCTAAGGGATAGTGTTGATTTCCGCTGAAGATATACCAGGCTAACTCGGTATCTCCTTCGGGATCGTTATCGGGATCAATGAAGTCATAAGAAGCCGTGAGGACTTCATAGGCTATGGGCGCTCCGAGCACTACCACATTCTCGACAGATGGAGGCTCGTTCAGGAAAGAGCTGCCGGATACTTCTATATCGAAATCAGGGTGGAAATTGAAGTTTCCTACTACGTTGATGGTTCCTGTAAAATCACCTGCTGCTTGCGGTGTGAAGGAAATATCCGTGGTAAAGGACTGTGATGCATGGATATAAATCTCATCATGATCAACGGTGAAATGCTCGCTTGAGCTGGTCAAAGTTGCTGTCACCGGGGTGTCGAAATAGTTGTAAAAAGTCACAGCAACGGGCTGAGATCCGCCAACATAGATTCCGTCATAAATAATGCTGTCTGTGGAAGCGGGATAAGCTCCGGTGAGACCGGCAAGGCTATACTTTTTGCCTTGAAGGATCTCTTTAGTTGAATCAGTTTGAAGGAAAAGCACAAGCTCCAGATCGGGGACTTGCCAAGTGCCATCAAGATTAAATACAAGGGTTTCAGTAACGGAATCACCCGTTCCGAGGTTGATGGTTACGCCGTTTGCGTCCGGTGCCATAAGTCTGTTTACATTGTCGAGCACGGTTTGGTTAAACCAGTTGAATGCAATGTTAGACTGTGTGATGGATGAGCGAAGCTTTACGTTCGTGTTTGTATCATTAGAAACTTTTGTCACTGTCACATCTACAGTCATAATATTGCCGTTCACTTCAGCTTCTGCAGATATGGTATAGTTCGAGGGAACGTTAAGGCGCGCGTTTACTTTGGGCAGATAGTTTGAATAAAGTGATTGGTTCGAGCTGCCGCCGCTTGTGGGATTACCTCCGTCGAAATATGCTGTCGGGTATCCACTCGGTGAATAATAGTTATTTCTTGCATTTGAATATGTGTTTGCAAAGGGGTCGCCATTATGGTTTTTGATAATGGCAACATTATGTCCGTTTGCGATAAGATCACTGGCACCCATGGCTGCTCCGGGACAGTATCCACACCATGTTCCCGTGGCGATCTCAACGATCACCATCTCGCGAGGGACTGCAAAAAGTCCGGTGATAAACACCGCGATTATCAAGAGTAGTATGCTCTTTTTCATTTTCTAAGGTCTCCATATTTTGTTTTATTTCTTTTATTTTATTCTGTTTATGCTAAATTCATTCCTATTTGTAGTATATAAGCCAAATCAGCACTACAGAGCCAATATATAATACACACTGTTAAATGTTTCCTTTATTAAACTCTATTTTGAAAGAAGCAAATATAGTCAAGAAATATTTCGTGAAATGCTGATTTTGTTTGTTAATCCTCTTATTAAGCGCTATCTTATGAGTAGCTTTGAAAAACTTATGGAGACGACAGAAATGACTGATACATTCGATAATATTTTTGCAAAAATAAAGAAAGAACATGATGGGCTCTTGGGCGAAAAAGCCTATAAAGATAAGAATGCTTGGCGTATCAAGCCGGAGGAGCAAGATATCCTGCGTTCACGATTTGCCATTGATAGGGATCGCATCCTTTATAGCGGTGCATACAGGCGCTATCACGGGAAGACGCAGGTCTTTTCCTTCACCAATCTCATCGATGAGGAGATGACCAATCGCAATCTCCACATCGCCTATGTTTCGCAGATTGGCAGGACTATCGGCAAATATCTCAGGCTCAATATCGAGCTTATCGAAGCTATCGCCTTGGGGCACGATTTGGGACACACTCCCTTCGGGCATGATGGTGAAAAGGCGCTCAGTGAAAGCTGTGAGGCTGCGGGGATTGGTCAATTTCATCATAATGTCGAGTCTTTGCATATCATAGATAATATCTCCAATCGCGGCGAGGGGCTGAATCTTACCTTTCAGGTTCGCGATGGAATTATCTCACACGATGGCGAGGTTCATAATACTCAGCTCATTCCGCAAATGAATAAAACTGAAGAAGATATACAAAATTATGTCAAGATCAAGAAGGCGGGCGGCAATATGGATTGGATGCCCTCCACACTCGAGGGCTGCGTGGTGAGAATCACGGATACCATCGCCTATATCGGGCAAGATATTGAGGATGCGATTCGCTATAACATACTTAGGCGTAATGAATTACCTAAGGAGCAAGTTGAGTTCTTGGGCAATAGAAATAGTCAGATCATCGATACTTTGGTGAAGAGCGTGATCATCAATAGTTATGAGAAAGATTATATCGCTTTTGACGAGGAAACCTCGCATCATCTCTATGAGCTAAAGAAGTTTAACTATCGCCGCATCTATACCGATGATAATGTGAAGAAGTCTAATGCTATCATTCACCGCACGATGCGCATTATGTTCGATAAATATCTCTCGGATATTATGAGCGATAATCGGGATTCAAAGATATTCAAACACTTCTTGAATCATAAGAATGATATCTATTTGGATAGGTTTGAGCCGGCTGAGCAAGTGCGGGATTTCATTGCTACGATGACGGATAGGTATTATAATGAAGAGGTGAAAAGCTATATGTTGCCCTGGAAGGGGTGATCTAACAGGTCGGGGATGAGCTTTGTGAAGCTAAATGCTGCTTCTTTCAACTCTTCTTTTGTGCCGTTGTTATATATCACGAGATTGGATTTCTCTATCTTTTCCTCGTCAGGTATTTGTGAATCTAAGCGGAGTTTCATGTTTTCTATATCATTGGGATTGCGGATTGCGAGGCGTTCTAATACTAAATCTCTGTCGGCGGTCACCAAAACAATGTAGTCAAATAGATGGGTGATCTTTGCTTCAAAGAGTAGCGGAACCTCAAATAGCACATATCTTTCCTCCGTCTCTCGGCTGATCTCTTCAAATCTTGCTATGGTCTGTGGGTGGGTGTTTGCGTTCAGGAAATCCAGTTCTGCTCTGTCTTTGAACACTATCTCGGCGACCTTCTTTCTATCTACCTCGGAGTCTGTGAGTATACCTCTTCCCCATCTTTGTAGCCATAGCTCGCGATTCTCTATGAATACTTCGCGCGCTACTTCATCGGCATAGACTATTCTCTCGCCAAACTCCTCAAGATACTTGCAAAATTGGCTCTTACCGCTGCCTATATTGCCGGTGATTACAATCCTGAAGGCTTTCTTATTTTCCTGCATCGGTCAAGATTTGCATCAGCTCTTCAAAGGCGATGTCAACGTTGATCACACCGGCTTTGGCTACGGATACATTGCCGGTTTCTTCGGATACTATGATAGCTACGGCGTCGGTATTCTCTGTGATGCCTATTCCGGCGAGGTGGCGCGTGCCGAATTTGCGGGAATATTCGCTGTTTTTAGAAAGGGGTAATACTACCTTTGCAGCGACTATTCTATTGCCGCGCACTATGATTGCGCCATCGTGTAAAACGCTCTTGGTGTTGAAGATAGTGAGTATCAAGCGTGTGGATATCACGGAGTCTATCATCTCGCTATTGTGTATATACTCGTTGAGCTTACGCTTGTTTTCCAGCACGATCAGCGCGCCGGTCTTGCGCATGCTCATGGAAGAGACAGCGTCGATGATTGGGGTATATACGCTCGTGCCTTCAGTCCTGTTGAACACAGATTGAAACTCTCTTGCTAAATTGAACTTTGAGATGATCGCACGTAGCTCCGGCTGAAATAATATCACTATCGCCATGATCCAGTAAGTCCTTACGCCGCTGAGTAATGAGCTGAGCACTTGAAGCTCGAATATGCTTGCCAAAAAGTAGAGAAAGAGAATGAAAAACAGTCCCCAAAGCACCTGATATCCGCCTGATTTGCGAATGATGAGAAAAGATTGGTAGATCAAGAAAGCGATGATGAAAATATCAACTATGTCTTTGAAGCGAGGTATCAGAAATCCCATTGTCAACCTCCATTGACTGCGGCTAAAACTTTGATGAATTGATGATGTTCAAAAACATCGTGAACCCTGATGTAATCGAGCTTTGCATCCAGGGCAAGAAGGGTGGTGGCAAGTGAGCCGGCTATTCTCCTGTCCGCCGGCGCAGGTGAAATATAGTTTATAAAACGCTTGCGGCTTGCGCCTAACATGATGGGCACTCCCAGCTTTTTGAAAGCCTTTAGGTTTGCGAGCAAAGTCAGATTGTGTTGCAAGTTCTTTCCAAAGCCTATACCGGGGTCTATTATTATCCTATCCTTGCTGATACCATGGCTTTGGGCATGCTCTATTCTCTCTTTGAGAAAGGCAAGAACCTCACTTAGAACGTCCTCATAACAAGGGTTCTCCTGCATGGTTTGCGGCGTGCCTTGCATGTGCATCAAGACAACGCTCACATCCGGGTTTGAAGCTAACAGCTTCGCCATGTTCTCGTCTTTTCTGAGCGCTGATATATCGTTTATCATGCTTGCACCCTGCTCTATTGCTTCTTTTGCAACAATGCTGTCTTGAGTATCCACAGATATAATCGTGTCAGGATGCTCCTGCTTTAGCTTCCTAATGATCGGCAGCAGCCGCTCTAATTGCTGCTCTGCACTAATGCCATCAGAGCCGGGACGTGTGGACTCAGCACCAAGATCAATGATGTCTGCGCCATGCGAGATCAGCTCTTTAGCATGTTTGATCGCATCATCATGAGCTATATATTTACCGCCATCAGAGAAAGAATCCTCAGTAAGGTTTACTATCCCCATTATCTTGGGAGTCTCTAAGGGCATTCTATCTCGTATGTGGCTCATGACTCATTACCTTACCGTAAATTTGCAGCGTATTCTATATACCTGTTCAGGATCATATTTGCCCGTGAAACCAAACTTCCAGTCTTCCATTGCCTTACGAAGTGATTGATAGTGTTCTGCCCTGCGATATGAGACAACGTTTATCGAGCTCATGAGCACTTTGCCTTCGCGGTCTAACCTGAACTCTACCACCACATTATCGTCCATTAGCGGCGTGATAGCAGGCACTATTTCACGAATAAAGAATGCATCACTCTTGCCCTGCAATTGCAAGGTTCTTTCGCCATATCCTATGCTGTTTATACCATCAGTTATCGGTCTTATATCATCTTGCAAAAAGTCCATGTCATTTGCTGCCGTGCTATCCTGCGAGAACATCGGCATTTCTATAATACTTGAGGAGTTTGCCTCTTCTCTTGCCGAGATCTGCTCTAAGAGCTCATCCGCCGTCAAGAGACCATGCTTTACATCTGAGCCTGTAAGATGAGCTTTATCAGGACTTATCGGCTCAAACAACGTTGTCTGTGTGAACCATTCAAAGCTATGCCAGCTCTTCTTTGGCTCTACATTCAGTTGCCACAGTGCAAAGACAAGCATAAAAAGGACATGCAGGCTCACAGAGTATGAGACAGGATGCCTCAGGAGTCTAAGCACTTGATCTTTATTCATCTGTGGTCGACCTCGATATTCATCGTGCAACGTTCTCTGTTGCCACAAAGATTCTGTCATATCCGGATGCTTTTACCACATCCATAATGTCTATCACTCTCTGCAGTGCAATGTCAGCTTCTGCAGAGATTCTCACAATGCTATTCTCATCCGTGAAACCACTTGATAAAGCATCGGCTAATTCTTTGATACTCATAGGTGTATCATTATAATAGATCTTACCGTTTTTATAGATATTGATCTCTATATTCTGAAGGGTATGTCGGCTGGAAGTACTTGATATAGGCAGCTTGACAGTCAGTCCGCATTGACTGCTGAAATTAGATACAATAAGCAGGAATATGATGAGCAGGAACACTACGTCCGTCATCGATATAAGCATAGTAGAAGAGATGCTCTTCCGGGTGGACTTAAGCTTCATCTTTGCCCTTGAATCTTGCTATCATTTGATTGCCGGCGTCTTGCATCTCCTGCACTAAAACTTCAAGCTTTTGCACGAGATCGTTATAGAATATGATGGTGATGATGCCTACAACAAGGCCACCGATCGTGGTGAGCATTGCTTCCCAGATGCCGCCTGCCAAGAGACTGATATCCACTCCGCCGCCGCTGTGAGACTCGATGTTCATAAAGACGCGCACCATGCCTATCACGGTTCCCAGAAAGCCTATGAGCGGGCCGATCGCCGAGAAAGTGCTCAGCCAAGTCAGCCCTCTTTCCAGCTTGCTAAGCTCCACTGCCGCTGCGGCTTCCATGCTTTGATTGATGAGATCGAGGTCATTACTCTCTATCTGAAGAAGCTGATTCAAAAGCGAGCTGAGCGGAGCAGTGTCATCCATCTCTTCCAGCATCTTTTGAGCTTCACTCTTGCTCGAACAATCCTTGATCATATCCATCAAAAGGACATTAGCCTTCCTCGCCTTGCGAAAGTGCATATACTTCTCGATGATAATGGCAATCGCCGCAATTGAGATTATGCCAAGGACATACATCAGTATGCCGCCGCGCAATAGTAGTGATAAAACCGTCATGACACCTCTTTTCTCAGGTAAAATGTAGCAGTTAAAATACTGCCCTTCTTAACTTTCTAAAATCATCAAGAAGGGCAGTGCATATTATTGGGTTATTAATTAACCGTTATTTTTCATGAATTCGGTCATGAATTCGGAGAGGGCTTTTGCAGCGGGCAGCGGGAGTGAGTTATATGTGCTGGCGCGGCATCCGCCTGTGGAGCGGTGTCCTTTCAGTCCGATCATGCCTTTTGCGGCTGCTTCGCTGATGAACTTAGCTTCGAGCTCTTCGCTGGAAAGTCTGAAGGTAATGTTCATGAGTGAGCGGTCTTCAGCAACCACATGACCTTTGTAGAAGCCATCTGATTTGTCGATCACATCATAGATGTATCCGGCTTTGGTGAGGTTATGCTGGTGAACCTTGTCCAATCCACCAAAGTTTTCGATCCATTTAAGAACGAGACCGATCATATAGATCGTGAAGGTGGGAGGAGTGTTAAACATTGAACCGGCTTTGTGATAGGTGTTGTAATCCAGCATTGAAGGAAGCCCTTCGTTGATGGTATTGAGATAGTCTTTCTTAACGATCACAACTACGCAACCTGCAGGACCTACGTTCTTCTGTGCACCGGCATAAATCAGAGAATATCTGTTTACATCCATGGGTTTGCTCATGAAGTTTGAGCTGGCGTCTGCGATTAAGGGAACTCCGGCGGGAACTTCCGGATCGATCTGCCATTCGCTACCATAAATGGTATTGTTTGTAGTAATATGCAAATAGGCAGGGTTGTCAGAAAGCTCATATCCTTTGGGGATGTATGAGAATTTCTTGTCTTCACTGGATGCAGCAACGTGCACTTTCTTGCCAATGAGATTTGCCTGTTCGATAGCCTTTTTAGACCATACGCCGGTGTGAATGATGTTTACTTCTTTTCCTTCAGCTGCAAAGTTCATGGGAGTCATGAGAAACTGCATGCTTGCGCCACCTTGGATGAAGAGAACATCATAGTCATCGCCGAGACCGTATATGCTTTTTACTCTTGCATAAGTTTGGTCGATGATTTCTTGATAGTCTTTACTGCGGTGGCTCATTTCCATGACGGATAAGCCCTTTCCTTTGTAGTTGAAAAAGTCCGCTTGTGCTTCCCTCATAACCTCTTCGGGCAGTACTGCGGGACCTGCGTTAAAATTATGTACGCGTTCCATGTGGGATCCTCCTGATCTTGTTTTATTTGTTTTGAGGCAGTATTTCTGATACACGTAAATTAGGCAAGCATTATTTTTCATTTCAGAAAACAGTTGACTGTAAATAGCGTCGTGAAACTATGTCGCGAAAGGATTTAAACATGATAGATAAGATTATAAAGAAACATAGACTTGTGCTGGCATCTTCCTCGCCGAGGAGGCATGAGCTCTTTAAAATGCTCGGTCTGAGCTTTTCTGCGAGGGTCAGTGATGTCGAAGAGCCAATCTTGGATTGTTCGCCGGCGAGTCAGGCTGAGGAAAATGCTAAGAATAAAGCATTAGCTGCGTCTGATGGTGATAGTTCCGAGATCATCGTCGCAGCGGATACCATCGTCGTGCTCGAAGGGAAGATTCTCGGCAAGCCTAAGGATAAAACTGAAGCATTTGACTTCCTCTCTGCGCTTGAGGGCAAAAGACATGATGTGATCACCGGACTCTGCATACAGAAAGGCGATGCCATCAGGACTGTTCATGAGATCAGCGGCGTATATTTCGCAGAGATGAACGAAGGCGAGATCAAGGATTACATCGCCACCGACGAGCCCATGGACAAAGCCGGAGCCTATGGCATACAAGGCTTTGGAAGCCAATTTGTGAGGCGCATCGAAGGCTGTTATTTCAACGTGATGGGCTTCCCCGTCCATCTCTTTTACAAGACGCTTAAAGACATGCAAAATGAGGGAATATTATGAAGATATTTCACAACGCGAAATGGTGGATTGACGGCAAGATCGATCCCGAGATAGTGGCTATCGGCGTGAAAGACGGCAAGATAGCCGAGCTACACAGAAAGCTGCCGCAGGGTAAGTTCCGCGGCGTTGATCTGGGCGGCAATTACGTATTTCCCGGCTTTATAGATACCCACACACACAGCTTCGAGGGCGGGCTCTATTCCATGATGATCGACCTCTCCCCTGCCGGAAGCATCTCGGATGTCTTGGAACTCATCAATGAATATTCCCCCAATAAAGGCAGATATATCTTCGCCTGGAACTTCGATGAGAGCCTCATTAAAGAGAAGCGCTTTCCCACGAGGCGTGAATTAGACAAGGTTTTGCCGAATAAGAACTTAGTGTTGCGCAGGATAGACGGCCATTCCTGCATTGTCAATAGCTTTGCTCTGAATAATATCCGTGATAATGGCATGCTTCATGATGCTCAAGATGAAGTGCTACGTGGCTATGACAACGATCTCGCCGTGCATTGGTTTCACAAGAGCTTAGACCAAGACATCATCATCGAGGCATATCATGCAGCGGCTCAAATAGCGCTCAAGGGCGGCTTTACTGGCATTCACACCATGATTGGAGATGCCGATATGTCTATCACGCATTACGAGCTGATCAGAGACCGTTTGAGCGACTTTGCGGTGCGCTATACCATTTACCCTCAATCTTTTAATATCGACGCTGCATTGGATGCGGGAGCTACTCGCGTGGGCGGTTGCATCTTAGCTGATGGCTCCATCGGCAGCAAGACCGCTGCGCTGTCATTCAGTTATGCCGGTAGCGGTGAGAGAGGAATTCTCTACCAGACAGACGACTTCTGGAAAGCCTTTATTACGCGCGCGCATCAGAACGATCTGCAAGTAGCCGTGCACTGCATTGGCGACCTCGCAATCAAGCAGATCAATGATATCTATCTTGATTTGGAACAAACAGATAGCCGCGATCTCAGACACCAGCTTATCCATTGTGAAATCACACCTGATAGCCTCGTGGACGAGATAGCAAAATCAAGGGCAGCAGCAGTGATGCAACCCTCTTTTGACCTGCTTTGGGGCGGCGAGGAAGGCTTTTATGCTCGCATGCTGGGCAAGGACAAAACCTTTGAAATGAACCGTTTTGCGAGTTTGCTTGATAAGGGCGTAAAAGTCACGGGCTCCTCGGATTGGTATATCACTGAGCTTGATATAGTTATGTCTTTACAGGCACTTCTTAATCATACAAACCCTGATGAGCGGCTCAGCCTCAAGGATGCCATTGCAATCTACACCGAGAATGCCGCTTGGCTCTCACATGATGAAGATAGCTTAGGCAAGATAAAGAAAGGCTTTGCCGCAGATTTCAGCGCCCTCGGCAGCCTACCTTCGATCGACATCACAGACACCAAAAAGCAAGTCAAAGCCATCATCAGAGAAGGCGAGGTGGTGCATGATGCTCTCTAAACTCACTATTGATGAGGTCAAAGCAATGGCAAAAGCCGCGCTGAAGGTTCATCCCCACAGCGAGCCCATAGACCTCTATAAGTATTTCTTTCATGCAGATAGCGGACCTTCGCACATGAGAAGAGAAAAGGACATAATGGCACAGATGATATATGATGAAACGACTGCCATGGATGCCTCTTATCATCCAGCTGTGCAAGAACTTGGTGATACTTATATTAGGCTTAGCCTCAGCTTGATTGATCTTAATAGTATGAAAGATAGTGAGATGCTTACCGATTGGATGCTCGCTTCCTGCATTGACGATTCCGATCTAAATAACAATTTTCATAAGCTTTGGCCCGGCTTTATAGACAGCTTTCAAGAGCTCCTTCCCGCAGATCAAAAGCAATGGCAAGAGACGATCACGCTCGCCAATTACGGCATTATTCCCTCTCATTCAAAGCTTTTTCATGAGCATTACGACCCTCATTACAGAGTGGTAAACAAACATTTAACAGATTATTACAACTATTTTATTGGAGAAAATAAATGAACAATATCAGAGTAAGATTTGCTCCCAGTCCCACAGGATATTTACACATCGGCGGAATGCGCACCGCATTATATAACTACTTATTTGCAAGGAAGATGGACGGCGCATGCATCCTGCGTATCGAAGACACGGATCAGAATAGAGAAGTAGAAGGAGCCGCCGAAAACCTCGTTAAGGTGCTCCATGAGCTTGGCATTGACTTTAGCGAAAGCCCCATAATCGGCGGAAAGCACGCACCTTACACACAATCTGAGAGACTTGAGCTCTACACAGAACACGCTCAAAGATTGCTTAATGAAAACAAAGCATATCACTGCTTTTGCAGCCCGGAAACCTTAGATCAAATGCGTGATGAACAGCAAGCCAAGGGCGAAGCAATGAAGTATGACAGACGTTGCATGAGCCTCAGCAAAGAAGATGTCCAATCCAAGCTGGACGCAGGAACTGAGCACGTAATCCGCCTACGCATGCCAGACGATAGAAAGTTTGTTTTTGAAGACATCGTTCGCGGCGAGGTTGAAATAGACGCCGATCAATCCGACGACCAAGTTTTGATCAAGTCCGACGGCTTCCCCACCTATCACCTTGCAGCCGTGGTGGACGACCATTATATGGAAATCAGCCACGTCATCCGCGGTGATGAATGGCTCTCCTCCACCCCCAAGCACGTCTGGCTTTATGAATGCTTCGGCTGGGAAGCTCCAAAGTGGGTGCATCTCCCTCTCATTCTTAACACTGACAGGTCTAAGTTAAGTAAAAGGATGAATGATGTAGCCGTAGAGTCATATTTTGAAAGGGGTTTCCTCAAAGAAGCTCTCATTAATTTCGTTGCACTTTTAGGCTGGCATGCAGCTGATGATAGAGAGTTTTACAGCATGGATGAGCTTTGTGAAGCCTTTAGCTTTGAAAGAGTTAGTAAGTCCGGTGCAGTATTCGACCAAACGAAGCTGATCTGGATGAACGGTCAATACATGCGCAGTCTCCCCCTTGAAGAGATTGCTGAGCGCGCCAAGAGATGGTTTAATGAAGAAGATACAAAGGACGAAAGTCGCTATCTAAAGATGGTTGAAGCAGCGCGACAAAGATGTTCTCTGCTTCCCGAGATTGCCGAATATGCCGCAAACTTCCTCTCCCGCACTCCTCTTGACGAAGAGAATCAAGAAATGATCTCAAGCGAGGACGCAAAAAAGGTTTTGGAAGACATGCACAATCGCATAGTTGATATAGACATAAGCGATGCGGACTCGATTAATCAAATGACAAAAGACAGCATTGCTGCAACAGGAATCAAAGGCAGGCATTTCTATACCCCACTTAGGCTTGCGCTCATCAGCCAGCCGCAGGGTCCTGATCTGCCCACAACTTTACAAATCATCGGCAAAGATGAGGCTTTAGCTCGCATGAAGAGATATTTCTAAACCCATCCTACTATTGTTATAGAGGCATGCTGAAACAATCTGTCATGCCTCTTTTTTATTGCCATAACCAGATGCTTCTCCCACTGCTTCCTTATTGGATTCTGGTGATGATATGGTCATGATGTGGTCATAGCCATGAGCGTATCTACACCAAATGATAAGCTGTATCCAATGGGTAAGAGACGGTATTGCAGGGAGTTATGAGGGGTCAGAAAATATCAGGTCATCGAGTAGGGTGATGCTGGGTAATTAGTCCAGCATCATCCCTCTCACAGAACCGTACGTACGGGTCTCGTATACGGCTCATGATAATCCTTGCAACTCTTCAACATAGTTAAATAAAACTCCGGTT
>FZPS01000187.1_pt69 | contig 52179 bp, 43 predicted proteins | sample 1817821 | NCBI WGS metagenome assembly FZPS01 (sample SAMEA104158645, study PRJEB21678) | metagenome | place: Germany | collected 2015-04-21 | reverse complement strand
TTTGCTTTTTTGTTTGGTTATCTTTTTCAGTAATTCCTTCTAGAGCTAGTTTCATTTGCATGTTATAATCTGATTGAATAGTCATTTGATTATTCATAAAAAAATCGTCCTTTCTGTTGAATGTTGTATCGACAACTCCATTCTACAAAAAAGGACGATTTTTTTGAACTAAAAAACACTAAAAGGGCTGGACCGAAGGTCAATAAACATTGACTTTTCGGACAGCCCCAGTTTTTTTGGGTTCTACGTCAAGTAACGTTGGTGAAGAATTTTAGCCGATCATTATTTAGTTACTTTTCACAATGTGTTGAATCATAAGTGAGGTCGCCGTGAATAAACTTACATGATTGTCCTTTATATTCAGCACGTTCTACACAACCTGGTAAAAAGTTATATTTTCATCTTGAAGATCAATGAGATTTCTTATATCATTAGAAATAGACAAGTGAGTTCCCTCCTAGGATATTGTTTTTGTCGACTTTCATTCTACAGGGAAACTCACTTGTTTTCTATTTTTAAGCTTAAAAATGAGAAAAATACGAACAGTTAAGTCTCATCTGGTTACGCGACACATACATAGGAGTGCCAAATTAAGTGATTGGAACGCTAGGTGGCGACTCCTTGAAAATAAAGGGCGATTTTCTGCGTGCGATGCATCGCTGTCGAAGCCTTCCTTGTCCTACGGGAACAATCGTGTCCGAAGATCCAGTGATAAAAGCTTGGAAAGCTTTTATCAATTAGCTGAGTTTAACGAAGGCAAGCTAAAACCGTCACGTCGTGGGACTGCGGTTACTCGTCCCACCGAAAACATTTGTGACGACGCTTGCATGACCTATATCCTGTAGGCCCGAAAGCGTCCTCCTAGCGTGGCGATCACGGTGCCCCTCCAACCCCAACGTTCTCATTTATTCCTCATTCACTTCACTAAGAGATGGATTTCACCTAAATACAAAAATAGCGTCAGTGAGTATTCTTTTTTACTCACCAACGCTATTTATTGTACAACCCTTAATTGAGCACGATTAACCTCAATTGATAACTATTTCTATCTTAATTACAGACTCATTAACAGCTTCTTCTGTTCCAACAGTACCTTTTATTTCATATTCAATATTAAATATATCGCCAACCTTCGAAATATTTAAGGGCGTAATTTCAAATTTAGACTCCGAATCAATTATAACCGTTTTAGAGGGCATAAATGGAGTCTTTAATTGATTCTCTAAAAATGTTAAATCGACTGATTCAGGGTCATCCTGAACCGTTTTATTGACATAGGCTTTGTAATATTCTTCCCCCATATCTGCCAAATGCTTCGCTTCAATAACTGTTTCTGTTTTTTTAAATTGCGCGGACATATTGTTAATTTGAAAAGATAACAAAGAAACGGAAATAGTGAATATCACTAAAACTAACAAAACGATAATTAAAGTTGAGCCATTCTCATTTTTTAATCGATTCATTCTGTTTCACTTCCTAAATGAAAGTATGTGAATAAACTTGCCTGATCGGTCCCACTTGCATCAGCAATGTCAATTTTTACTCGATATAAACCTAACTTCTTTTCTTCATCTGTAGATTCGCAGATCCAAATAGTCGGTTCATATTGGCTATTATTAAGTTCATAAGTAGCTGAAACACTAGGTAAATCAGTTAAAAGAACTTGTCTCGGTGTAACCCAATCAGGATCGTCTGCATTTAGCCCATTTAATAATAGAGCTAACTCGTCACTGTTTTTTATTTCAGTGACGAGTTCTTCTGCAACATGTACTGAAGTGAGCTTATTCTCTAATATTTTTGTGAAATTAGCATAATTAATAAAAGATGTAGAGACGGCAATGATAATTATCGTTATCAACGAAATCGATGCTAATATTTCTATCAATGTAAAGCCTTTTTCAGATTTTCCAGTTTTCATGATCTACACCTGCACTTCTTAATAATCGTTGATTATATTAATCCTCAACATTTAACCATGATGGTCTTCCTTTTGAAAAGTTGGTTATTCCTTCTACTTGTATAGTTCCGTTATATCCATTGACATCTTGTATAACATCATCTGTAACCGTCAAATTACCTTTAACCTTTAAAATTGAGTTTCCACCTAAAGTTAGCTTACCATTGATTCTAGCATCTCCGTCTACGATTATTTTTACGTTATCATACATTTCAAGATTTCCATTAATTATAAGGTTTTTCCCTATATCAAGTTGTGAATTACCTGCAGCTTTTAGTTTCTCAGAAATTGATGCAGAACCATTTATGTCTATAGTGGAATGATTGACAGCCTCAACTGTATTGGCAATAAGGTTTTTACCTATTATAGCCTGACCATGACTCAATATGTGGAAAGTTTTAGCGACAACGATACTTTCTCTAGCCTCTAATCGAGTTTCATTACCTACCACAATCCCCCTACCATTATTATCACCACCAACAGCATGAATATTTGTAGCTATAAATTTCCCTGCATTTTTGAGCTCTAGTTTTCCATTGAATAAAGCGTCACCTTGGACATCCATAGGGTGTGTATTATCGATGTTAAATTCAGTCGGATCAACAAATAAATTTCCTGTAACATTAAATTTTGCTGCATTATGTTTCATTTCAACGACGTTAGGATGAAATTCGTCAGAAACCCATGCGTTTCCTGTAATCGTTATTTCATTTGTACATCCATCAGGAATAAATTGGTTACTAGGATCGTAAGCATATTTTGTGTCCCGGTTAAAACTTTGACAGTAACCACCTGGTTCATAACCGTCTAAGACAGGTTTAGGTGGTTGGTAAGGTGGATCGGGTGGTACAATAGCTAGCAATTCAATCTCTAGTTCTGCTGGTTTTTCGATCGTCGTGAAAATGCTATAAGTTTGCCCAGCTTCATTTTCCAACGTCAAATCAACTGATAAAGGTGTACCATCAGCTTTAACAGTCATACTTTGATTTACTGCCGATATTGAATTCTCCCCGTTTATTAGTTCTAATTGAGCAATTGAACTAGTCATTGACGAGTTTACTTCCTGTCCGTCAATTAAAAGAATGTTGCCATTCTCTAGACGTACTTCAAATTCGTCTTCTTCAAGATCGTCTTGGTTATAATGACTTCTCAATGTTGAGATAAGTAAATTGGCATCTTGACGTAATTGGGCGTTATCACTTATGTTATCACTGTTTCGAAAGACGTTAAATAGGACTGTCATAATTAAGGCACTTACAACCGCAAAAAGAACGAGGGCTGCCAGTAGTTCAGTAAGTGTTATACCTTTTTCATTTAAAAAGTGTTTGTTCATCAAAATCACCTCTCTTACATATTTTTGTTTAAGTCTTCGTAGTTTTTGATAATCAATTGACTCATATAAAACTAAAGTCTATGGAATCGATTGTACAATTTGGTCTGTTTTACCTAATGTAATATACATTTAATAAACTGTCAACTATTTTTTTGAAAAAGGGAAAGTTAGTTTACTTATATTAATATGATAAGGTTTTACTTAATGTAATTCTAAGTAAATAAATGTATGTTTCTTAATTTAATTTATAAACGACTTAAGTGCAAGCGTTTGCCCGAAGTGAGAAATATGTTGTTTTTTAGTAATAAATTTTTCTCTAAATGTGATCATTAGAATCAACAAGTAAATGATTGGAGGTCAATAAATGGTCGCAACGAGTTTCTATTTAGTGAATCGAGTGAAGCATTGTTATCCAGAGGTTGTCGCTTATTACTATAAGGAGTGGCAGAATTTTCAAATGGGTTTTCATTCACATGAGGCGATTGAAATGATGTATGTTATTTCAGGTGAATGTCATGTTGAGCTGAAAAGTGAATGTGTCTCTTTAAAAAAAGGGCAATTTATTTGGTTGTCCGCTTTAATAATAGTTCAGTGAACCAATACCCAATCAAAATGCCAACAGCGTTCAATAACCAGTCGTCGATATCAACAACTCTTGTTGCATAATTTAAAAGATGAAAAATATATTGCCCTAGTTCAATAAGAACTGGAATAAACAGGGCGATAATGAGTGCTTTGATTCGTCTGACATTTTTGTAACTGAGCCAAACACCAATCGGCATCGTGATTATGACGTTTCCGATTAAATTGATCACGATTAATTTCAGTGGCATAAAACCACTGGTTAACTGATTGTAGTAAAGGTCAATCGTTGAAAAAATCTCGAAGTTATATGGTTGGTGCTCATATACAGGTCCGGGTTGAAACCAAAGGAGATAGCTAAAAGAAGTCAGATAAAAGAGCATCAAAATAATGATCAGCTCTTCAGCTAATGATTTAAAGTTTTTACGACTGAGTTTGACAAGAAAATAGATGATTATAATGGGAATGGCAAATTTGAAGCTATCTAGCAAGATTAAACGGTTCATTTAAGACTCCTTAGCGTTATTGTGGCTTCGCACGTTCTAGATTCAATATCAAGTATACTTTGAATTAAGGCTCTGAACAATATTATGGCGAAAAAATCTATTACGAAAAGTAAAATTGGCATTTCCTGTTGACCGACATTATATTCTTAATCTCTATTGGTCATTCGGATATTTCATTTTATTTCTGCTCATTCTTATTTTTAATTAAAATAGATTCACTCTAATGAAAGTCATTTATCTATTAGACTTTCATTTTTTGTGGGCAAAATAGTGATCTGTCTTGTTTATCTACAAACTTAACATTGATCACATCAGTCAAATAATGCTAGGATAAAATGACTGGTACTCTTGCTGACTTAATTGTTCCTATTTTGTCCGCGATTAGGTAATTAATAAATTCATTCAAGTAAGTGAATGAAACTAAATCTAATAAAGGGGTGTTGTTCTGATGACGGAAATTGCAAAGGTTGAAGGATTACGTAAAAGTTTCGGCAAATTTCAAGCATTAAGTGATGTGTCATTAACAGTTGAAGCGGGAGAAGTTGTTGGTTTTATTGGCCCAAATGGAGCTGGGAAATCGACAACAATCCGTATTCTCTTAGGTGTTCTTAAGCGAGATGGTGGAGAGGCGGAAATTTTCGGGAAGGATGTTTGGAAAGATAGTTTTGAAATCCACAAACGCATTTCGTATGTTCCTGGAGATGTGACATTGTGGGGGAATTTAACCGGTGGAGAAATTATTGATCTGTTTATTAAATTACACGGTGGTGGAGATAAACAAAAGCGTGATTATTTAATTCAGCGGTTTGAGTTAGATCCGAAGAAAAAGGCCAAAGGGTATTCAAAAGGAAATCGGCAGAAGGTTGGTTTGATTGCGGCATTATCGGTGGAATCAGATTTTTATATTTTTGATGAACCAACGTCAGGCCTTGATCCTTTAATGGAGGCAATTTTTCAGGAAGAAGTTAAAAAGCTTAAGGAAGCTGGTAAATCAATTTTATTATCTTCTCACGTTTTAAGTGAAGTCGAAGCTTTAGCTGATAAAGTGGTAATTATTCGTCAAGGTAAGATTGTTGAAGCAGGTAGTCTTGATCAATTGCGTCATTTGACTCGTTCAACGATAACACTGGCTACCAAAGGTGATGTCGCGGAAATAGCAACTGTTGATGGTGTGTTTGACTTCGAACAAAAAGAAAATCAAGCGACCTTCTCAGCTGAAAATAAAGCTCTCGATGCTATTCTAATGAAGGCAAGTCAGTTAGGGGTTAAAAAATTTGAAGCTGTTCCCCCCCACTCTCGAAGATTTGTTTATGCGTCATTATAAAGGCGAATGATTTAAAAGAGGAGGTTAAGCGATCATGAATGAGAAGTTTGCACGTTGGGAACTATTATTTTTACAAAATCTAAAACGTGATTGGAAAAAGATGATTGTTTGGATTCTTGGCATTGGCTTGTTTGCAGCAGGTTTTGTTCCAGCATTTGAAGAAATAGCAAAGGGCCAAGGCTTGGTTGGTATGTATGAAATTATGAAAAATCCTGCGATGATTTCAATGGTTGGAACGACACCGATCCTGACAGCAAGCGACTATACAATCGGTGCCATGTATGCACAAGAAATGTTGTTATTTTGTGGTTTATTTGCCATGATTGTTTCGATCTTACACATCGTCAGTCATACACGTAAAGAGGAAGAGCTTGGTTTGACTGAGCTTGTTCGTTCGTTTCAAATTGGTCGACAAGCAAATTCACTTGCTGCCATAGTTCAAGTCATTTTCATTAATCTCATCTTAGCTCTGGTTATCCCTGTTACGATGATCAGTTTCAGTGTCGAGACAATTACTGTGAGTGGTTCATTGTTATTTGGTCTGTCGGTTGGAATGGCTGGATTAATTGGTGCTGGAATTGCTCTGTTGATGGCACAAATTATGCCAACATCATCAGGTGCAACAGGTGCATCACTAGGAATCGTTGGACTTTTATATATTATTCGTGCGGTGACAGATGTTTCAAACGCTGACTTATCATTAATGAATCCAATAGGCTGGACGTATTTAACAAATCCTTTCACGGAAAACAATTGGCTACCACTCTTGTTTGGGCTAATTTTCACAGTCATTCTCATAATCATTGGATTTGCTTTAGAAGGAGCTCGTGATATGGGTTCTGGCTACTTATCTGAACGAGAAGGCCGGGCAACTGCAAAGCGTTCTTTGTTATCTGTTCGGGGATTATTAATCAAGATTAATAAAGGAACGATCATAAGTTGGTTACTTGGATTTGTGGTTATGGGTGTAGCTTATGGTTCTATTTATGGTGACATGCAAGTGTTCATAGAAAGCAATGAGTTAATCGAGCAAATGTTTTCAGCTGAAGGTGTATCGATGGAAGCCTCATTTACGGGAACAATTATGATGGTCATGATCGGCTTAGTCTCGATTTTACCGATTACGATTGTTAATAAACTGTACACAGCAGAAAATCGTTTGTACCTAAGTCAGATTTATGCGACAAAAGTGACTCGCCGTGAGTTGTACTGGACGAGTGTTAGTTTAGCTATTTTTACAGGGTTAGTAGGTATTTTGCTATCAACTATCGCCCTTGGTGGAACTGCGCTATCTGTGATGGATGGAAGTCGTTCGATAACTTTAACCGATTTTCTGGCTGCTGGCTTTAACTTCTTACCGTCTGTTTTGTTCTTTATCAGTTTAGCTGCTCTAGCGCTTGGTTGGGCTCCGAGGTTAGGAAAAGCAGTTCATGGCTACCTGGTTTTTTCATTTATGTTGAATTATTTAAGTGGGATGATCGATTTACCAGATTGGTTTTTAAAAACATCGATTAAAAGTTGGATTCCACACATGCCAACGGAAGATTTTGATCTCCTTATTTTCGTGATCATAACTGTGATAAGTATTACTTTGATGATCCTGGGTTCCATTGGGTATCGGAGACGAGATTTGCAAGAAGGAGCTTAATGATGAAAGTGGTGAGAGATTATGCTTGAAGATACTGGTGAACGTGTAATTCCAGATCAAATGGAAGCGACGAATCGTCTTTTGATTGAACATGTCGCGCGTTATCAATTTGCGACATCTTTTGTTTACGGTCGAGTTCTTGATTTTGCTTGTGGCAGTGGTTATGGCACGCATTTAATGATTAAATCTTCTAAAGAACAAGTTGAGCGGGTGGTTGGTATCGATTATAGTGGCGATGCGATTGCATATGCAAAAAATCGCTATTATCATCCGTTAACTGAGTTTATTCATGGTGACGTGACAGATCCTAACCTACCTAGTGAGTTAGGGCAATTTGATTGTATTATTAGCTTTGAAACGATTGAACATATTCACGATGAAAAGCAATTTTTGAAAAATATTGATCAGTTGTTGAAACCAGGCGGCAGATTGATTTTATCAACCCCATTTGGTGAGGGTAGAGATCAACCGTCAGGTGTACCGTTTCATGTTCATCAATTAACGGTTGATGAATTTAAGCATCTATTCGATGAGTTCAACTACCAATCTGTCGAGTTTTTCTATCAGAATGGTGCGTTAATTGTACCGGAAAGTTTTGAAGTCGACCAATACTTCCCGTTAGGAATTGCGGTTTGCCAAAAGTAAATATTTACGCTAAAACAACTCCAGTCAACTTGATTGGAGTTGTTCTATTGTTCATAAACTTTACAGAAACTTAATACTTTAATGTTTGGAAAAGATCAACTTTGATGATATAGTAGATTTAAAGAAAGATTGCGAACAACATCACTAATATAACATGTGACGTTTACATATCTCTTCTTACATTAAAAAAATTAAAAATAATGGGAGAGTGACATTTATGAAGGCAGCTAGAATTTACGGTGCGAAAGATGTTCGGGTTGAAGATGTACAATTAAAAGAAGTTGGAGCAAAAGATGTGAAGATCGAAGTAGCTTGGGCTGGAATTTGTGGATCAGATTTACATGCTTATACGGATCCGGTCGGGTTATTACCAGTAGATGACGTACACCCTCTTTCGGATAGAAAATTACCATTGACACTTGGTCATGAATTTAGTGGAACAATTACAGAGGTTGGTAGTGATGTGACATCGCTTAAAGTGGGCGATCGCGTATGTGTTGAGCCAAACCTCCGTTGTGGTGAATGTAAAGAATGTCGTGAAGCAAACTATCATTTATGTCGAAATAGTGGGGCGGCATTCATTGGCCTTGCTGACGATGGTGGCTTTGCCGAGTACTGTGTCTTAGATGAAAAACATGTCTTCCAAATTCCTGAGAACATGACATTAGAGCAGGGTGCTCTAGTTGAACCGACTGCAGTAACACATCGTGGAGTTGAACTAGCAGGTGTGAGACCGGGTGATAAGGTTCTAGTAACAGGAGCAGGACCAATCGGCTTACTAACTGCTTTATGTGCTCGTGCAGCTGGAGCAACTACAGTTTATGTTAGCGATGTTTCTAAAGAGCGTTTAGAATTAGCAAACTCATTTGGTTTCGTCACAGCACTTAATCCAACAGAGGAAGATGTTGTCGAAAGAATTATGAAAGATACAGATAACACAGGTGTGGATGCTGCGATTGAATGTGCGGGTGTTCAAGCAACGTTTGATACATGTCTATCAGCGGTTAAAATTACTGGAACAGTGTGTCTAGTGGCTATTTTTGCAGAAGATCCTAAGTTATCAACTTTCCAAGCACTGGTTAAAGAAGCTAAAATCGTTTCAAGCTTGGCTTATGCAAACAACTATGACCGTGTGATTGATTTAATTGCAAGTGGTCAAGTGCCAGCAGAGAAAGTGATTACTAATAAGATCAAGTTAGATAATATCGTTGAAGACGGCTTTGAATTATTACTCAATGATAAGAGCCAGTCTAAAGTTCTCGTTAGTGCAAAATAGTCGAGAGTTAGCTTAAATAATTATTTGCATGTTAGCCCCAAAAACTTATTTTTGGGGCTTTTCTAATCAACAGACATTAAGAAAAATTCAATGACATCTTTTGACCGATTTTAGCCATTTCTTCGTTCGATTCCTTCATCCCTGAAATGATCCATTCTCTAAGTAAATTGTAAAACGCTCCAACCCAAAATAACGTTTGGTACTTTTCAAAGCTATTATTGCTGTCACTTTCGAAATGTTCGGTCATCGTCTTATTAATACTCGAAAGAATAATTGCATCAAAGCCAGCTTTCTGTAAGATGATAAATTCGTCTGCATACGTCTGGACGCGGGTAAAGACAGACAACCAAAAGTTGAAATCGGTCGGGTGAGTTTTTTGCAAATCCAAAGAATCAGTTATTGTTTCAACGATTGTGTTTAAATAGTTATTCAGAATATCTTTTTTTGATGAATAGTTGCGGTAATAAGCTGATCTTGAGACGCCAGCTCGTTCGACGATATCTGTGATTGAAATGTCATTAAAATTCTTCTCTGTCATTAAAACTAGAAGCGCTGTTTCAATGCATTCTTTTGTAAAGCGATTTGATTCCTCGTTAGATAGACGAAGCATCTCCTTGTTGCTTTGATTCGATTGTGATGCCATTACAAAACCTCCTTTTTTGTCTCATCCGAAGTGAAGATAATTGTATATTGATAAAAATGATACTACAATTGTTATGATGAGACAATTGTATCACCAGAGAGATTTAACGACAATTTTATAGTTTTAATAAAAAAATAAATAAAACAAAGGGGAATAACCATGAGTTTTGTTCGGGTGGTTGATGAATATAAACGGTATCAAATGGGAGATAGCACGATTGTTGCGAACAATGGTGTGTCATTTGAAATTGAACAAGGTGAATTTGCCGTTATTCTCGGGCCGAGTGGTGCGGGGAAGTCAACGGTGCTTAATATTTTAGGTGGGATGGATCAACCGGATGAAGGTGAGGTTTGGGTTGATGGCAAAAACATTGCTACTTATACAACTCGGCAATTAACAGAGTATCGCCGTGATGAGATTGGCTTTGTGTTTCAGTTTTATAATTTAGTTCCTAATTTAACGGCGCGGGAAAACCTCGAATTAGCGACGCAAATTTCTCCGGATGCTTTAGATATTGATGATGTATTAGATGGTGTTGGGCTGACACATCGACGTGATAATTTTCCTGCGCAATTATCTGGTGGGGAACAGCAACGTGTTGCGATAGCACGAGCTTTAGCGAAGAATCCGAAATTATTGCTCTGTGATGAGCCAACAGGGGCACTAGATCTTGAAACAGGGAAACAGATTTTAAGACTTTTACAACAAACAGCGCATGAAACAAAGACAACGGTCATTGTGATTACACATAACTCATCGATAGCATCAATGGCTGATCGAGTTGTTTATATCCATGATGCAAAAGTGCGGGAAATTGTTGAGAATCCTCGTCCACGTTCGGTAGATGAGATCGAATGGTAAGGGGTTGTGAGGCGTTATGAAAAAAACAGCAATGCATAAGTTAGTCATCAGGGAAATTTTAAATTCAAAAGCGCGCTTCTTCTCGATTTTAGTCTTGATCCTATTAGGTGTCGGTTTTTTTGTTGGCTTACAAGCGACAGGGCCGAATATGTTGACGACAGCGAATGAGTATTTTTCTAATCAAAAACTCTATGATGCTCACATTCAGTCAACATTAGGATTTGAAGATGGTGAACTTGAATTGATCAAGGCATATGATCAGGCGGAGCTTGTTGAACCTGGTTATAGTCAAGACGTACTGGTTGGGGAAAGTCGTCATGTGATGAAATTAATTAGCTATCATCCAGAGAAACAGTTGAATCAATATTCAATAGAAAGCGGTCGTTTGCCAGAAAAAAGTGGGGAAATTGCTTTAGATGAACGAGATATGATTCGAAGTCAATACGAGATCGGCGATCAGGTGACACTTTATCCTGATCGAGATGAGACGGATTTGTTGGATCAATTTGAGCGGACTGAATTTGAAATCGTTGGATTTGTCAATAGTCCGCGCTACTTTACCAATGAATCTAGGGGACAGACGCAAATCGCTGGTGGTCAGCTTGACGCGTTCGGTGTCATTTTAGAGGAAGATTTTAATATCGCTGTTTATACAGACTTATTTATTACCTTTGCTGGTTTGAGCGAGGAAGATACGTTTGCTGATACGTATCGGGATCAAAGTCAGAAGTATGGAACTGATATTGAACAAATTTTAGCGGATTATGCACCTGAACGCTTAGCAGCAATTGTTGCGGAGGCTGAAAATGAGATTCGCGAAGCTGAAGCGGAAATCGCTGATGGGCGTGCGGAGTTAGCCGATGCGCGTAAGGAGTTGGATGAGGCTCGGGAGGAGTTAGATGACGGGCAAGCGGCAATTGCAGAGGCAAAGGCAGAGCTTGATCAAGTTTATCAAGATCTTGTCGATGGTGAGGTTGAGTATAAACAAGGCTTGGCTAAATTTGAGATGGAAATTGGTGAGGCAGAGGAACAGCTTGAAGCAGGTCGTGAGCAACTCGCTAGAGAGCAAAAAAAGTTGAATCAAGGTTTAGCTGAATTGAATGCAGGGGAGAAACAGCTCAAACAGGCAATTGCAGACCTTGGTGATCAGCGAAAAGAATTAATTAATCGTCAGTCTGATTTAGCTGATTTAAAGGGTTTACTTGAAGTTCCAATTGAGTTTATTCCTGAGGCGGAGCGTGAGCAAATTTTAACTGAAACTGCAGTGATTGAATTAAACGGCTTTACTTTAGCAGATTTATTAGCGGGTTATTTTGCTGGAGAGGTTCCTGCTGTTCAAATTGAACAAACTCTTGATCAAGTCAATAGTGGTTTGGAAGCGGGACTTGAGCAATTAGATCAAGCACAGGTAGAAATTGAAGGACAAAGTGCCGAGCTAGAGCATGGGCGCACGGAGTTAGAAGTAGGTCAAGTTGCGATTGATGAAGCTCGAGTAGAATTAGAGGCACAAGCACAACTTTTAACAGAGGAACAGGCAAATGCTGAGACGGAATTAGCTAGAGCAAAACGCGACCTTGATGGTGGTTGGCAAGCGTATAATGAGGGAATTGATTTACTTGCAGAACAAGAGGGTGAATTAAATCAAGCTGAATCGGAGTACCAGGAAGGCTTAGCAACGTTTGAAGAGGAATCACAAAAAGCGCTTGAAGAGATTGCGGAAGGTGAAGCTGACATTGCTGAAGCACGTCAAGAATTAGCTGACTTAGAAGCTCCCACCTATTATACTTTTTTACGAGAAGACCATGCGGCCTTTGTTGAATATCGAGAAAATGCTGATCGATTAAGTGAACTAGCAACGATTTTTCCTGCCGTCTTTTTTGCTGTTGCTGCACTGGTCACTTTAACGACAATCACACGGATGATTGAAGAGCAACGTGGTGAAATAGGAACATTGAAGGCATTAGGTTATCTGAATTGGGAAATCTCAATCAAGTATTATGTTTATGCAACGAGCGCTAGTGTTTTAGGGACCGTCGTAGGTTTACTATTTGGCTATACTGTTTTACCGCAAATTATTTTTAATGCATATAGTATGTTGTATAATTTACCAGATATTATTTTGCTGAATTATTGGTCCTATTCATTGATATCAGCTGTAATTGCTCTTTTTTCAACAGTTGTTACGGCATGGTTTGTACTTAAATCTGATTTGAGCAGTCAACCTGCTGTCTTGATGCGACCTAAAGCGCCAAAAGTAGGTAAGCGAATTTTACTTGAACGGATGACATTGATATGGAAACGACTTGATTTTATTAAAAAAGTAACGGCACGGAATTTATTTAGATACAAACAGCGTATGCTGATGACAATTGTCGGTATCGCTGGTTGTGCAGCTTTAATTATCGCCGGTTTTGGCATTAAAGGTGCTGTTGAAGGTTTAATAGACCTGCAATTTGGTGATGTGATGCACTATGACGCGATGGTTATTCTTGATGAAGAAGCAAGTGAACAAGATCAGGCGTCCTATCAACAGTTTATCAGCTCGTATGCCGGGATTGATCACCATCTTGCTATTTTACAAAAGCAATTTGAAGTTAGTAAAACTGGGAAAGGGGCGCATGAATTAACTGTCTTTGTTCCCGAAAACCCTGATCAGTTTAATCATTTTATTTCGTTACAAGATCGCAAGTCGAATGAACAATACCAATTGTCTAATGAAGGTGCGATTGTGACTGAAAAATTAGCGAATTTATTTGAACTTGAACGTGGTGATTTGTTAGAGATTGTTGATAGTGATAATCGATCCTATCAAATTCAAATTGAAGAAATTACCGAAAATTATACTGGTAACTATTTGTATATGTCACCTGATGTTTATCGATCTGAGATTGCCGAAGTATTAGCATATAATGCCCATTTATTGAGTTACGATCAGGACCAAGCATGGGAAGATGAATTAGCAGAAGCGTTAATGCGGGAAGAACAAGTGATTACGACCTCGTTTATTGGATCGATGACGGATGCATTTGGTGATTCAATGGCGAGTTTAAATATTGTTGTCGTTGTGTTAATTTTTGCAGCAGCAGGTTTAGCTTTTGTTGTTTTGTATAATTTAACAAATATCAACGTGTCTGAGCGTATTCGTGAGTTATCAACGATCAAGGTGCTTGGTTTTTATGATAATGAAGTAACCATGTATATTTATCGCGAAAATTTAGTTCTTACCATGATGGGGATTATTGCAGGTAGCATCTTTGGGAGATTATTATTTACGTTCGTCTTGGATACGGTTTCGATGGATAATATGATGTTTAATCCGTCGTTGCATTGGACCAGTTATTTATATGCTGGGTTGTTGACGTTGTTTTTCTCAACTCTAGTTATGTGGATGATGCATCATAAATTAAAGCGGATTGATATGATTGAAGCTTTAAAATCAAATGAATAATTTTTCGTAACCAAAAAGGCATATCCGAACATTTGGTATGTCTTTTTTAAAAAATATTCGCTTTTACTCTTGACGGATAATTTTTTTCCTAGTATGATAACGATATAATTTAATAATTTAAAAAAAGTCGTCGTATAATCTTGAGAATATGGCTCTAGAGTTTCTACCGACCACCGTAAATGGTCTGTCTACGCAGAAGATAACAAGAAATAGCTATAATAATATTTTTATTTATTATTATCTTCTCTCGTATATTTAGACACACTCTAGAACAAATTAAATGTAAGAGTGTGTTTTGTGCGACGAAAAAGAAGGGGAGAGGAAAAGATGTTGAACAAGTATTTTAAGTTAGATGAATTAGGTACAAATATTAGAACTGAGTTTACAGCAGGATTAACCACTTTCTTAGCAATGGCATATATTCTGTTTGTTAATCCAGATATACTTGGAGCGGCTGGAATGGATAAAGGTGCAGTTTTCACTGCTACTGCATTATCGGCTATTATCGGTACATTAATAATGGGGCTTTTAGCAAATTATCCAGTTGCTTTGGCACCAGGGATGGGGATTAACGCATTCTTTGCCTTTACAGTTGTTATCGGTGCGGGCATACAGTGGGAAACAGCGTTAACTGCAGTTTTAGTTTCAGGAATTCTTTTCTTATTGCTATCACTGAGTGGGGTACGCGAAAAGATTATTAACGGGATTCCAGCGACTCTGAAGTTAGCTGTTGCAGCTGGTATTGGTTTATTTATTGCTTTTGTTGGTTTTCAAAGTGCGGAAATTATTGTAGCTGATGAAGCTACATTAGTTAAGCTTGGAGACTTCACTCATGGTCCAACTGCTTTAGCTATTTTTGGACTAATTGTTACAGTTATTTTAATGGCTTTCAAAGTAAAAGGTGGCGTGTTTTATGGTATGGTAATCACGTCTGTTGTGGGGATTATTTTTGGAGAAATTGAATTACCAACTCAAATTGTATCAGGTGTTCCAAGCATTGCACCGACTTTCGGTAAAGCCTTTTTTCATTTTGGTGATATTTTCACATGGGAAATGGCTGGTATTATTTTAACATTCCTATTTGTTGACTTCTTTGATACAGCAGGTACATTAGTGGCTGTTGCTAGCAAAGCTGGATTGATGAAAGATAATGAATTACCTCGTGCTGGTAGAGCATTGCTTGCTGATTCATCTGCTACTGTTGTCGGAGCTGTTTTAGGAACATCAACAACGACAGCATTTGTTGAATCTGCAACAGGTGTTGGTGTTGGTGGTAAGACAGGTTTAACGTCTGTATTTACATCATTGTTCTTTTTCTTAGCATTATTTTTCTCACCATTATTATCAGTAGTAACATCATCTGTTACTGCTCCTGCTCTAATTATTGTTGGAGTTTTAATGGCATCAAGCTTAAAAGATATTGCGTGGGATCAAATTGAAGATGCTATCCCTGCATTTTTAACTGTTATTATCATGCCGTTAGCATACAGTATTGCAACAGGTATTGCGGTAGGATTCACATTCTATCCAATTACAATGCTAATCACAGGAAAAGGTAAGAAGATTCACCCAATTATGTGGGGGTTATCAATAGTATTTGTTCTATATCTAATTTTCTTATCATAAATAATTTTGAATATATAAAGCGTGTCACTCAATTTGAGCTGACACGCTTTTTTATACCACGAAATTATAATGTAAATTTCTCTATGCGTCAGCCTAGACCAAATCATCTTTGAGAAATAAGTGGTTTACATATCTGACTAAGAATGATTCAAACTATGTTAAAATTGTTTTATAACTACATGGTTATTAATTGGAATGTTTGATGACTCAATTGTGCAAGACGTTGATATTCTAAATGACAATATTAAGAAAGGAAAGATACATCATCATGTCGAGACTCTCGAAGAAAAATAAGCGCAATCAAAAGCGAGCTAAATCAACTGAATCAAGAGCTCAAAAGAAACAGTTTGAGCTTTTGGATGGAGAGACGCTTGATCAATGTCTTGAAAGGATTAAGCAAGCGGGATACATACCGATCAGGAGAATGGAAAAACCAATTTTTGAAGAAATAATTGAAAACAGCGAAAAAAGGATCATTCCTATCAAACAACAGATAATTTTTGAAGTTATTATGAACAAAGACGAACGTTAAAGGCTATCTTTTAATTATCGTTCGAATTTACATTGACGAATCAATAAAATATTGCTATGATACTGTCATAGAAACAAATGACAATTTATATTAAATCACCTCATATAAATTTGAGAATATGGCTCAAAAGTCTCTACCCGTTACCGTAAATAACGGACTATGAGGGAAGATGGAACAGACCAATGGCTCGTGATGGTATGTTTACTTAGATGTGGCTTTGACTCAAGTTCTTGTGTCTTTGTTTATAATTTACTTGAGCTAAGGATTTAGCGGTGAACGTAAACCACCTATTCATCTTCTCTCGCCAAAAAGGAGAGATATGAATAGGTTTTTTTATCTACATAATATAACCAGTTAAGGAAAGAGGGATTGCATGGTTCAGGTTGGCGTCATTATGGGAAGCATTTCTGATTGGGATACAATGATTCACGCTTGCAAAATTCTAGATGACTTTGGAATTTTGTATGAAAAAGATATTATATCAGCACATCGAACGCCTGATGATTTATTTACCTATGCCAAAAAAGCTGCTGACAGAGGCTTAAAGGTTATTATTGCTGGTGCAGGTGGTGCAGCTCACTTACCAGGAATGGTAGCCTCTAAGACAATGTTGCCTGTGATTGGTGTACCGATTCAATCGAAGGCGTTAAATGGATTAGATTCATTACTCTCAATTGTGCAAATGCCTGCTGGTGTACCTGTTGCAACTGTTGCAATTGGTCGTGCAGGTGCGACGAATGCAGGTATACTCGCTGCTCAAATTTTAGCGACAAGTGATCAAGTCATTGCAGAAAAACTTACTAAATACGAACAATCCTTAAAAGGAAAAGTAGCCGAAATGAGGGATCAGCTTGCTAACGAGTAGCGAAAGGATTGGAAAGACTATCGGTATCATTGGTGGTGGCCAGCTTGGACGAATGATGGCAACAACAGCAAGGCATATGGGCTATCAGCTTATAATTCTAGATCCAACACCAGATTGTCCAGCAGCGCAATTAGCTGATCACCAAATAGTTGCGCCCTATGATAACCTAAATGCCATTAAACAGCTAGCCGAACAAGTAGATCTTGTTACATACGAATTTGAAAATGTTGACCTTAATACTGCTCGTTATTTAGAAGCTAGAGGACTTCTTCCCCAAGGAACAAAAGCACTTGAGGTAACACAAGATCGTGAAATAGAAAAAAGCCTTATGGTTGAACTGAATCAGCCAGTTGCGAAGTTTCAAATGATTAAGCATAAGCAAGATTTCACATTGGCAATGGAACGAATTGGATTTCCTGCTATTGTAAAAACCTGTCGAGGTGGTTATGACGGCAAGGGTCAGCTAATGTTAAAAACAGCTGATGATTTACTAGCAGCAGAAGCATTGTTAGAAAAAAGCCAACGCCTGATATATGAGCAATTGATCAAGTTTGATTGTGAAGTGTCAATTGTTTTGACGCGATCAAAGACAGGAGATATTCTCTATTTCCCAGTTGCAGAAAATCATCATCGTGATCATATTTTACATATGACAATTGCGCCAGCACGTATTAGTGTGTCTGTTATGAAGAAAATAAAGCAAGCGGCTGAAGTAATTGCAACAGCACTTAATGTAGTTGGTACATTTGCGATTGAATTCTTTGTTAAAGGTGATGAGATTTACATCAATGAATTGGCGCCGCGACCACATAATTCAGGTCATTTTACGATTGAAGCGTGTAATGTCTCACAATTTGAGCAACATATTCGTGCGATTTCTGATTTACCGCTGATTCCAGTTCTGTTTCATGGTGGGGCAGTTATGATTAATTTACTCGGAGATAACCTTGAAGTATATTTAACTAGAATCAATCAATTCAAACAAGCACATTTTCACTATTATGGGAAGAAGGATATTGAGCCTAAACGTAAGATGGGCCATATCACATGCGTTGCTCATAATCGGGATCAGCTTATTGAAATGTTAAAAAAACAGCAATTCATATAGGAGGACAAAAAAATGATTGAACGTTATACGCGTCCAGAAATGGGTGCCATTTGGACTGAAGAGAATAAATACAAGGCGTGGTTAGAGGTTGAAATTCTTGCCTGTGAAGCATGGAGTAAGTTAGGTGTCATTCCAGCTGAAGATGTTAAGAAAATTCGGGAAAATGCATCATTTGATGTTGACCGAATCTTAGAAATTGAACAAGAAACACGTCATGATGTTGTAGCTTTTACCCGTGCAGTATCTGAAACACTAGGTGATGAGAAGAAGTGGGTTCATTATGGTTTAACATCAACAGATGTTGTTGATACCGCACTATCATATTTACTAAAACAAGCTAACACAATTATTCGCAATGATCTCGAACGCTTTATTGAGGTGTTGAAAAATAAGGCAATTGAACATAAACATACGGTCATGATGGGACGGACGCATGGCGTGCATGCAGAACCAACTACATTTGGTTTGAAGCTATCACTATGGTATCAGGAAATGCTTAGAAATTTAGACCGATTTAACGATGCTGCTGATGTTATTGAAACAGGTAAATTATCTGGCGCGGTTGGAACTTATGCAAATATTGACCCTGAAGTTGAAGCGTATGTATGTGAAAAACTAGGATTAAAGCCTGCCCCAGTATCAACACAAACATTACAGCGTGATCGTCATGCGCAATATTTATCTGTACTTGCTTTAATTGCGACATCAATTGAAAAGTTTGCAACAGAAATTCGTGGACTTCAAAAAACAGAGACGAGAGAAGTAGAGGAGTTCTTTGCCAAAGGACAAAAAGGGTCATCAGCAATGCCGCATAAACGAAACCCAATTGGATCTGAGAATATGGCGGGTATGGCACGTTTAGTTCGAGGCTATATGATGACAGCTTATGAAAATGTTGCTTTATGGCATGAGCGTGACATCTCTCACTCATCTGCAGAACGGGTGATTTTACCAGATGCGACAATTGTGATTAACTACATGCTCAATCGTTTTTGCCGAATTGTCGATAATTTAACTGTTTTCCCTGAGAATATGAAACGCAATATTGACCGGACACATGGCGTTATTTTCTCACAGCGAGTGCTATTATCACTTATCGATCAAGGTATGAGCCGTGAGGAAGCGTATGATTTAGTTCAACCAAATGCAATGAAAGCATGGGAAACTGAAACGCATTTTAGAACATTGATCGAACAGGAACCTCGAATTACGGAAGTTTTATCAAAAGAACAAATTGATGACTGTTTTGATTACACATATCACTTAAAAAATGTTGATCAAATATTTGCAAGAATGGGTTTAGTTTAATTTAGGGTAGCACTCATTTAAATGAGTGCTGATCCCTTGACCATATCATATAAGGGGTGCATTCCGGTGAAAAGAGAACTTCTCTATCAAGGTAAGGCGAAATATGTGTATCAGACCGATAAGCCAAATCAATTGATTTTAGCTTACAAGGATCAAGTGACAGCTTTTAATGGTAAAAAGAAAGAAACAATTATCGGAAAAGGCCGTTTTAATAATTTGATCTCTGCCAAAGTTTTTCAATTTTTACATGACAAACAAATCCCAAGCCACTTTATTGAATTAATTAATGACACTGAACAGCTCGTGGAAAAGACAACGATTATCCCACTTGAAGTTGTTGTAAGAAATCTAGCGTCAGGCAGCATTGTTAAGCGATTAGGGTTTGAAGAAAAGACTACTTTCGATCCTGCATTAGTTGAGCTGTATTATAAAAACGATGATTTAGATGATCCAATCATTAATGATCAACATGCTACTTTACTGACAAATACGACAGAAGAAGAAATTGAACTGATTAAAGGTCTTGCGTTAAAAATAAATCAGCTTCTGATTCCGTATTTCGAGCAAATTGGTGTTAAGTTAGTAGATTTTAAGCTTGAGTTTGGTAGAAATCAAAGTGGGAAGATTGTTTTAGCTGATGAAATATCACCAGATACGTGTAGATTTTGGGACGATGAAACAAATTCCAGCTTAGACAAAGATGTATTTCGTCAAGGTACTGGTGATTTACTGTCAGTTTATCAGGAGATATTAAATCGATTGGGGGAGATCAAATGATTAAAGCAATTGTCGAGATTAGATTAAAGCCAGGTGTGCTTGATGCACAAGGAAAAGCAATCGAAGGAGTGCTAGATCAATATGATGTTGAGGAAGTTGAGCAGGTTCGGGTTGGTAAATTAGTTGAATTAAGCTTTGAGACGGATAAAGATATCGAAGCACAAGTGGAAACGTTATGTGAAAAATTACTTGTCAACCATGAGATGGAAGACTATCATTACACGATTGAGGAGTGTGGTGATGAGTGAAATCTGCAGTAATCGTATTTCCGGGCTCAACAGATGACTTATATGAAGTTACAAGTGAAATATTACCAGGTCAAGTTGACCGTATCTGGTATAAAGATAGCAATCTAAAAGACTATGATTTAATTATGCTTTCTGGTGGTTTTTCTTACGGTGATTATTTAAGAGCGGGTGCAATTGCCGCTAGGACAGAGATTGTAACAGCTCTAAAAGAGAGAGCTGAATCGGGACAGTTGGTTCTCGGTATTGGAAATGGTTTTCAAATTTTATTAGAATCAGGTCTATTACCTGGTGTGATGTTGCAAAATGAAGGACTAGACTTTGTTTGTAAAAATAATAATCTGATTGTTCGCAATAATCAAACGACTTTTACGTGTAACTATCAGGAAAATGAAGTGATCACGCTGCCGATTGCTCATGGGTCAGGTCGTTATTATTGTGATAAACAAACGCTTGAACAGCTACAAGCAAATCAGCAAATCGTATTTTCATATCAGGATAATCCAAATGGATCGATTGGAAATATTGCAGGCATTATTAATCAGGCTGGTAATGTGCTTGGTATGATGCCACACCCTGAACGTGCTACGTCGGCACTTTTAGGTAGTGAAGCTGGATTAAAGTTGTTCCAATCAATCATAGGAAAATGGAGGGAAGACCATGTCAACAACTCATGAACCGACACCAGAGATGATCGAAAAAGAACGATTATATGTAGATATGGGTTTAACAGATGAAGAGTATCAATCAATTGTAACTATACTCGGGAGAAATCCCAATTATACTGAGACAGGAATATTTTCAGTGATGTGGTCTGAACATTGTAGCTATAAAACTTCAAAACCATTATTACGTAAATTCTCTAGTGAAGGTCCTCAAGTTATCCAAGGTCCAGGTGAAGGTGCTGGGATAGTTGATATTGGTGATGGTCAGGGCTTAGTCTTTAAAATTGAAAGTCATAACTCTCCATCTGCGATTGAACCATATCAAGGTGCAGCGACAGGTGTTGGTGGCATCATGCGAGATATTTTTTCTATGGGTGCTAAGCCAATTGCAGCACTTAACTCGCTTCGCTTTGGTCGCCTTGACTCAGAACGGACGCAATATTTATTTAAAGAGGTTGTTCGTGGGATTGCTGGCTATGGTAACCGACTAGGCGTTCCAACAGTCGGTGGTGAGATCCAATTTGATGATTGCTACGAAGGTAATCCTTTAGTTAATGCAATGGGTGTAGGTTTAATTGATCAGAAGGATATTCAAAGAGGTGTTGCAACAGGTGTCGGTAACACTGTTATATACGTCGGATCAAAGACCGGTCGTGATGGTATTCATGGTGCTACTTTTTCATCAGTAGAGCTGTCTGAAGATAACGCTGGTCAAGGCTCAGATATCCAAGCTGGTGATCCTTTTGTCGAGAAGCTATTAATTGATGCTTGTCTAGAAGTGATTCACTCTGATGCATTAATCGGCATGCAGGATATGGGTGCAGCTGGATTGACATCATCAGCGAGTGAGATGGCTAGTAAGGCTAGTATGGGGATGGAGCTTAATTTAAATTTAGTGCCACAACGTGAACCCGGCATGACAGCTTATGAAATGATGCTATCTGAATCACAGGAACGGATGCTACTAGTTGTAAAACAAGGTCGAGAACAGGAAATCTATGACTTATTCGCAAAATATGATCTCGAAGCAGTTGCCATTGGTAAAGTAACGGATGATAAACAATTTAGACTATTACACAACGGCCAGATTGTTTGTGATATTCCTGTTGATCCATTAGCAGAGGATGCACCTGTTTACATGAAGGAATCAAAAGTTCCTGACTATTATCAAGAGTTTCAAGAGCTACCGAATTACGAACCAAAGGTAACTGATTTTGAACAAACTTTAATTAAATTATTACAGCAACCAACCGTAGCAAGTAAAGAGTATGTCTATCAACAGTTTGATACAACTGCACAAGTTAATACTGTAGTTGGGCCAGGTTCAGATGCAGCTGTATTGCGAATTCGTGGTTATAATAAGGCGATTGCGCTAACAACAGATTGTAATTCAAGATATATTTATTTGGATCCAGAAATCGGCGGTAAGATAGCAGTTGCTGAAGCAGCAAGAAATATAGTTGCTTCTGGTGCAAAGCCACTTGCCTTAACAGATGGGCTTAATTTTGGTAGTCCAGATAAACCAGAAATCTATTGGGCGATGGAAAAAAGTGTTGAGGGAATGGCAGCAGCTAGTGTTAAATTAGCCACACCAGTTGTCAGCGGTAATGTTTCGCTATATAACGAACGCGCTGGTTCATCAATTTTCCCAACACCGATTGTTGGTATGGTAGGACTTCATCATAAGCTTGATGATATTACTACAGTACCGTTCAAAGCAGTTGATGATGTCATTCTGTTAGTAGGTGAGACAAAGCCAGAGTTTGGTGGTAGTGAGCTTCAAAATCTATTAGAGGAAAAATATTTTGGTAAAGCACCAAGTATTGACCTTGATATTGAGAAAAAGCGACTAGACCAAATTCTAACGGCAATCCAATCTGGCTATGTGCAATCAGCTCATGATATATCAGAAGGTGGCTTGGCTGTTGCGATTGCTGAAAGCTTATTTGACACTGATGGATTAGGTGCTGATGTGAAGCTATCAGGTGATCCAACAACATTACTTTTTAGTGAATCACAATCTCGTTTTATCATCACTGTTTCATCAGATCAGGTTGAAGCATTCTTACAGGAAGTAGATGATGTAACGATTATCGGCCGTGTCACAAATGAGGCACGTCTTCATATTGCGATTGATGAACAAACGGTGATCAACCTATCAATTGATCAGCTTGAAAAAGCCTGGAAAGGAGCTATTCCATGCTTGCTGAACTCAAAGGTTTAAATGAGGAGTGTGGGCTGTTTGCTATATTTGGTCATGAACGTGCGGCTGAGCTTACCTATTATGGCTTGCACGCCTTACAGCATCGCGGTCAACAAGGAGCGGGTATTGTCACGAGTAATGGCAAGCAATTGTCGATTCATAAGGGTGTTGGACTTGTCAGATCTGTTTTTGACCAGCAACATTTGTCTTCATTAAAAGGGATGAGTGCAATTGGGCATGTCCGTTATGCAACAGAACAAGATAGCGGCTTTGAAAACGTACAGCCACTCCTATTTCGTTCCCAAATATCAAGCATGGCACTAGCACATAATGGAGAGATCGTTAATGCTTTTGCGTTAAGATCACAACTAGAAGCCCAGGGAAGTATTTTACAGACAACATCAGATACAGAAATTATCGCCCATCTTATTAAAAGGGGCGGATATCTTCCCTTAGAAGAGGCAATTAAGCAAGCACTAGTGATGGTTAAAGGTGCTTATGCCTTTGTGTTATTAACTGAAGAACAATTATATATCGCACTCGATCCATATGGCTTACGCCCACTGTCAATTGGAAAAATTGATGATGCTTATGTTGTCGCTTCTGAAACATGCGCCTTTGACTTAGTCGGAGCAAAATATGTTCGAGAAGTTCAGCCAGGTGAGCTGATTATCATTGATAAGCATGGCTTGAAATCAACAATGTTTGCTTCACCGATGCAACGAGCACTTTGCTCGATGGAATATGTCTATTTCTCTCGACCAGATAGCAACTTAAATGGACTTAATGTGCATGCAAGTCGCAAGTTAATGGGTAAACAGTTAGCAAAAGAAGCAGGTGTGGAAGCAGACATCGTAACAGGCGTTCCTGATTCAAGTATTTCTGCTGCCATTGGTTACGCAGAAGAATCAGGCATTCCGTATGAACTTGGATTAATTAAAAATCGTTACATTGGTCGAACATTTATTGAACCAAGTCAATCATCAAGAGAAGAAGGCGTAAAAATGAAATTGTCCCCTGTTAGTGGGATTGTTAACGGAAAACGGGTTGTGATGATCGACGACTCAATCGTAAGGGGAACAACGAGTATGCGAATTGTACGATTGTTGAAAGAAGCGGGTGCTACTGAAGTGCATGTCCGTATCGCATCTCCACCAATTAAGCACCCATGCTTTTACGGGGTTGATACGACAGTGAAGGAAGATCTAATTGCTTCACAATATTCGATTGATGAGATGGCGAAGGAAATTGGTGCGGATAGTTTAGCATTTTTATCTGTTGAAGGACTAGAAAAATCACTTATCCATGAAGACTCAAATGAAGTCGGAATTTGTAAGGCTTGTTTCACTGGTCGCTATCCAACTGAAATTTATCCGAAAGAAATATACGTGAGCGAAAAGGAGCAGGAGCATGAGTGATGTTTATAAAACAGCTGGTGTAGATGTCGAAGCAGGCTATCAAGCTGTTGAATTAATGAAAAAACACATAACCCGAACAAATCGAGCAGAAGTAATCGGTGGTGTTGGTGCATTTGCAGGCTTATTTGATTTAACAGGATTCTCTTATGATGAGCCGGTACTTGTTTCTGGAACAGATGGTGTTGGTACTAAGCTTAAGATTGCTTTTGAACTTGATCGTCATGATACGGTTGGGATTGATCTTGTTGCCATGTGTGTAAATGATATTGTCGCTCAAGGAGCTGACCCGTTGTTTTTCCTTGATTATATTGCCTGTGGAAAAACCTATCCTGAAAAAATTGAGCAAATTGTTAAGGGAATTGCTGATGGGTGTGTTCAGAGCGGTGCAGCTTTAATTGGTGGTGAAACAGCAGAAATGCCAGGAATGTATCAGGATGGCGAGTATGATTTGGCTGGATTTGTTGTTGGGATTGCCAATAAGCCTGATTTAATTTCCGGTACACAAATTCAAGCAGGCGATGCTTTAATTGGCTTAGCATCAAGTGGTGTACATTCAAATGGCTTTTCATTAGTGAGAAAAATCTTATCAGACCGAAATTTAAAGCTGACAGATCAACCAAGTGAATTAACGACAACAATTGGTGAAGCTCTATTAAAGCCAACAAAAATTTATCATCAGTCAATCAGTCAATTGAAGAAAACTGTTAAGGTTAAAGGGATTAGTCATATCACAGGTGGTGGTTTTTATGAAAATTTACCACGCATCTTACCTAATGGATTAGGTGCTGACATTTGGCTAAACAGCTGGGAAATTCCTGAGATTTTAACGTTTTTACAAACACAAGCTGACCTATCAATTCAAGCCGCACTTGGTGTTTTTAATATGGGAATTGGTATGGTTGTTGTAGTTGCAGAAGATGAGGTTGATCAAGCTTTAGAAGCTTTACAAGCGTGTGATAGTCTCGCTTATCTAATTGGAGAAGTTACCGACAAGTCAGGGGTGAAGCTAGTTGAGCGCTAAAACACGTATAGCGATTTTTGCCTCAGGAACTGGTAGTAATTACGAAGCGATTGATCGTGCAATTCAAGCCGGTGACCTAGATGCGGAAATAGTCTTACTCGTTTGTGACAGTCCAGGAGCGAAAGTCGTTGCTAAAGCAAAGAAAAATCAGCTAGCTAGTTTTGTCTTTGATCCTAAAACTTATCCAAATAAACAAGCATTTGAAACAGACATTGTTCACAAGCTTAAAGCATATCAAGTCGAATGGATAGTGTTAGCAGGATATATGCGACTAATTGGTCCAACACTTTTAAATCAATACCAGAGACGAATAATTAATATTCATCCGTCACTTTTACCAGCTTTTCCAGGCTTAGATGCAGTCGGTCAGGCACTTGATGCTGGGGTTAAAGTTTCTGGGGTAACGATTCATTATGTTGATTCAGGCATGGATACTGGAGAAATTATTGCCCAAGAGGCGGTGCCTGTTAAACCAGGTATGACAAAAGCAGAATTACAGACTTTAATCCAAAAAGTTGAGCATAAGCTCTATCCATCAACGATTCAACGACTCATTTTACCTGAAAGTATCCGTCTATAAAACTATATTTATTCTAATCAGAGGGGGATTCAATTTGAAAAAGAGAGCATTACTTAGTGTATCAGATAAAACTGGATTAATAGACTTCGCCAAAGGATTAATTGAAGCAGGCTTTGAATTAATTTCTACAGGAGGTACACTAAGTGCACTTCAAGAAGCTGGTCTAGAAGTATTACCTGTATCGGCAGTGACAAACTTTGAAGAAATATTGGATGGGCGAGTCAAGACTTTACATCCAATGATTCATGGCGGACTTCTTGCACGTCGACACTTACCTGAACATCAAAAACAATTGGAGCAATTTAATATTACCCCAATAGATCTAGTCGCTGTTAACTTATATCCGTTTAAAGAGACGATTGCTAAACCGGATATAACAGAACAAGATGCGATAGAAAATATTGATATCGGCGGACCGACAATGCTTCGTGCTGCAGCGAAGAACTTTGAATCCGTTACTGTTGTTGTTGATCCAGATGATTACCAACAAGTACTCGATAACTTGGGCACAGATTCACTTGAACTAAGGAAAAAACTTGCCGCGAAAGTATTCCGTCACACCGCTCACTATGACGCTTTAATTGCTGAGTATTTTACACAATTAACTGATGAAATAGATCCAGAGGTTTTAACGCTTACTTATGAGAAAGTAGATACTTTGCGTTACGGTGAAAATCCACATCAATCTGCATCGTTCTATAAAGAAGCTGAGATACAAGGTGGCTCAATTGCCCATGCTAAACAATTAAATGGTAAGGCGCTCTCTTATAACAATATCCAAGACGCCAATGCAGCGCTGGAAATTGTTATGGAGTTTAGTGAACAACCAGCCGCTGTTGCAGTTAAACACATGAATCCATGTGGTGTTGGGATTGGCGCTACGATTGAAGAAGCTTTTCAAAAGGCATATGATGCAGATCCGATTTCAATTTTTGGTGGCATTATTGCTTTGAACCGTGAAGTTGATCTAGCGACTGCTAAAAAGTTAAAAGATATTTTCTTAGAAATAATAATTGCGCCTAGCTTTGAAGAAGAAGCATTAGCATTATTATCCGAAAAACCAAATTTGAGATTGTTAGAAACATCTGTTGAGCCAGATGAATTTGATTCGAAAAAGGTCGTAAGTGTTCGAGGTGGTTTACTTGTTCAGAATCGTGATCTAGGTCGCATAGAAGCAGATGACTTAGAAGTAGTGACAGACAATGCTCCAACAGATGAGCAATTAGAAGAGCTATTATTTGCTTGGAAAGTTGTTAAGCACGTTAAGTCAAATGCAATTGTCGTAGCTAAAGATAATCAGACGGTAGGTGTCGGCGCAGGTCAGATGAACCGTGTTGGAGCAGCCAAAATTGCTTTTGAACAGGCGGGTGAAAAGGCAATAGGGGCAGTACTTGCATCAGATGCCTTCTTCCCAATGCCAGACACAGTAGAGCATGCTGCTAAGGCAGGAATTAAAGCTATTATTCAACCAGGTGGTTCAAAGCGTGATCAAGACTCAATTGAGATGTGTAACAAATATGGTATCGCAATGGTGATGACAGGCATGCGACACTTTAAACATTAAATCTACAGGGTGAACGTTTGCTAGCAGTTCGATTCTATTTAAAAAAATGGGGGAAATCAAATGAACGTACTGGTGATTGGATGTGGGGGACGCGAGCATATGCTCGTTAAGAAGTTGAAGCAATCAGATCGTGTAGCTAATATATTTGTCGCACCAGGAAATGCAGGTATGCAAAATGAAGCAACTTGTGTCAATATCAAAGCTGACGAAATCGAAAGACTTGTTCAATTTGCTAAACAAGAGGCAATTGATTGGACGATTGTTGGACCCGAATTACCTTTATCAAAAGGGATAGTTGACAGGTTTAGAGCAGAAGGGTTAAAAATATTCGGACCGACTAAACAAGCAGCTTTAATTGAAAGTAGTAAAGATTTCTCAAAAAGATTAATGAAAAAGTATCAAATTCCAACGGCTGATTTTCAAACATTTACTGACTCAGCCAAGGCGAAAGCCTATATTAAGTCTAAAGGTGCACCAATCGTTGTGAAAGCAGATGGATTGGCTAACGGTAAGGGTGTTGTTGTTGCCATGACTGAGCAGGAAGCGTATCAGGCAATCGACGAGATGCTTGAGAGCAATCGCTTTGGAGAGGCGGGGGCGCAAGTCGTAATTGAGGAATTTTTAATAGGTAAAGAATTCTCGTTGTTTGCCTTTGTTGAGGGTGAAGCGGTATACCCGATGATTCCGGCCCGAGATTATAAGCGAGCCTATGATGGTGATCAAGGACCGAACACAGGTGGAATGGGCGCCTATGCACCTGTACCAGATGTGTCTCAAGCAGATTATGACTTTGCGGTCAATGCTGTCTTAAAACCTGTTGCAAAGGCAATGGTTGAAGAAGGTCGTGCCTATACTGGCGTATTATACGCAGGCTTAATTCAAACGAAGGAAGGCATTAAGGTAATTGAATTTAATGCGAGATTTGGTGATCCTGAGACACAGGTTGTATTACCATTGTTGGAAAATGATTTAATCGATGTCATAGAATCGGTCACTTCAGGGGTCGATCCTAAACTTAAGTGGCGTGATGCCTATGCGGTGGGTGCAGTTATTGCTGAAAGTGGCTATCCACATGCATGTCGCAAGGGCTTGTTTGTCCCTGAACTGTGTGAAATGGATGATGTGTATTTGATTCATGCAGGGACGACACTAAACTGCCATGCACAATTGGTATCTAATGGTGGCCGTGTTTTATTAGCTGGTTCAGTTCAAAAAACGCTAGCTGAAGCAAACAAAAAAGTCTATCAATATTTGCAAACAATCGAAAAAACAGATAAATTCTACTATCGTACAGATATAGGCGTTGTATAATTGATAGACAAAATCATTAATCTTTTAGTTTATAAGACAATATAACCATATAGATAGCCGAACGGTTTACTGTATAAAATCCGTTCGGTTTTTTGTAATTAAATAACGATAAGGATAAAAAACACGTACGCAAGTATTCTCTTGGCATGAGACATAGGCTTGCTATTGCCCAGGCAATTATAGAAAAACCAGGCCTACTTGTCTTAGACGAGCCGATGAATGGATTAGATAAGTCTGGAGTAGAAGAAATGCGTGATGTGTTTAAAGCGCTAAAGGCAGAGGATATCACGATCATCATGTTTTCCTACTATGCTCAAGATGTTGAAGTTCTTTGTGATACGGTTTGTGAGATGGATAACGGATTATGAACTAAAATAATTTAAGATCAGGATATATGTCCCGATTTTTTTATATAGAATTTCAAAAATATCTTAACTACTTAACAAAATATGCTAAACTTAACATATCTATAGAGGAGGGATGATAAATGTCAGAAGAAACTATTTTAGAACTAAGAGATTTGTCGATTCGATTTGGTAATCAACAAGTATTGAATCAAGTTAATCTAAAAGTAAAACGTGGTGAAATAATCGGTTATATTGGCCCAAATGGTGCAGGGAAAAGTACGACCGTTAAAATAATACTCGGCTTACTTAATCAATATCACGGTGAAGTATTTATTTTTGGTAAGAGCACACGTGATGAGCCTGTTGATTATAAAAGGAAAATTGGCTATGTACCTGAGAATGGAGAAATATATGATGATCTTACCGCATTAGAATATATCCAGTTTATCGGTCAAATGTATGGAATGGACGAAAGAGAGATTGACAGTAAGCTAGATGCTTTATTAGAAAAATTTGATTTAACTAAAGTTAAGCATACAAAGATCGCAAGCTATTCCAAAGGTATGAAGCAAAAATTATTAATTATTGCGAGTTTAATACATAATCCAGATCTACTTTTCTTTGACGAGCCTTTGTCAGGTCTTGATGCTAATAGTGTGATAGTTATTAAAGAGCTAATGGATCAGTTAGCTCAGTCTGGTAAGACGATTTTCTATTCATCACATATTATGGACGTCGTAGAAAAGATCAGTGATCGTATCGTTATTTTAAATAAGGGGGAAATTATTGCAGATGGAACCTTTAATGACTTACAGGCGCAAAATAAAGATGGCACGCTTGAACAAATTTTCAATCAATTAACTGGCTTTGATCAACATGAGAAAACAGCTCTCGATATAGTTGAGACCATTCAAGGAGCTGACTAACATGGACAAATTATTTTCGTTGAAAATTCTTGATCGTTTTAGTTGGCTGTTTCGCATGTTTGGGGTTGATTACAATAAAATGCGATTAATTGTTGGATTTAAATTAACAATGGATAAACGTCGTGTACCAACGATTATGGCTAATCAAGCTCGAAAAAGAGATTCTATTTTCACACCTTTTGTAGGCTCACTTCTTTTATATGGATTAATCGGCTTATTGTTAATTCCATTTTTGGTTATAGGTGAGGCTTATTATATTACTTTAGCAGTTGTATTTGTTATCACGATGTTTATCTTAACGACTTCAATGATTTCAGACTTTTCGTCTGTACTACTTGATGTTCGTGATAAAGTTGTTTTGGATACGAAGCCAATAGACGAGCGGACAATTGCATTTGCTAAATTCGTCCATGTTGTAATTTATATGACTCAGTTGGCTGGTGCGATTTGGTTCATTCCATTTATCGTCAGTAGTGTTGTTCACGGACTGTTATTTTCAATCGTTTTACTTGTTAGTATCATTTTAATTTGCTTGTTATGTATCGTTGTGACAGCACTATTCTATATCGTCATCTTAAGGTTTTTTGATGGAGAAAAGCTACGAAATTTAATTAATTATGTACAAATTTTCTTATCAATTACTTTAGTATTTGTCTATCAATTTATTGGTCGTTCCTTTGGCTTGATTGGAGCGTCATTTGACTATACAGCTCAGTGGTGGCATTTACTTTTACCGCCATTCTGGTTTAGCGCCGTATTTGAAGTAGTGCTGAATAATAATACTAGTTATCTAGTATTATTGGCTGCTTGTCTAGCTATCATTGTCCCTGTAATGTCTGTATGGATTTACTTTAAGCTAATGCCTGCATTCCATCAAAACCTAGCAAAGCTCATGAGTGCAGCATCGGGGAAAAAGGTAAGAAAACAAAGACTTAGAAGAAAAATTGCTGCTTTAATTAGCCGTGATTATCAGGAGAAAGCTGCGATTGACTTTGCGCGGATTATGATGAGTCAGGAACGTGAATTTAAGTTAAAAGTCTATCCTTCGCTAGGTATTTCAATTGCGTTACCACTGTTTATCATTATCATGGGTTTTATTGATGGTGTTAATGTATTTCCAGAGATTGATTACTTATATGGTTATTTTTCATTGCTGATGATCCCAACTACTGTTTATATGTTCAAGTATTCAGCAAAATCAAAAGGCGCATATATTTATCAAGTTCTGCCGGTTCAGGATGAGTCAATTTTTTATCGTGCGACTATGAAGGCATTTTTGATTCAGTTATTTGTTCCGGTGATTATGGCTTTGTTAGTGATTTACTTGGTGTTAATCGGTCCAAGCGCTCTCCTTCACTTTATGATCATATTTTTAATCGGTTGTATACTAACACCGATTAGCTATCGATTGATTAATAATGGGCGCTATCCATTTAATGAATCATTTTCATTTGTTGAGTCAGCCAATACAGTCATTGTATTTGTGATGATGTTTTTGACAGCTGGATTTGCGATATTACACTACTTCATCAGTACGGTGTCATATTTGCTGTATGTGTATTTACTGGTGTTACTTGTGATTAATTACTTCGTTTGGAAAGTGATATTTCCCAAAAGGTAAGTGAAGTGATTTAGGTTTAATCCAAAAATACCCCCGTATACATGGAGATACGGGGGTTAAATTAATGGATTATCAAAAATAATGATCATTTATTTTTTTATTCAACAGTAACTGATTTTGCTAGATTTCTAGGTTTATCTACGTCATTACCTTTAAAAATTGATGTGTAATAAGCAATCAATTGAGGTAAGATGACACTTATGATCGGCATGAAAATATCTTGTTTGTTATCAATGTAAATCGCTTTATCACATACTTGCTCGATATCTTTGTGATCGCTTGTCGTGATACCAATTACATAGGCACCTCTTGCTTTGACAGACTTAATATTTGAAATCGTTTTGTCATAGGTTTTTGATTGAGTTGCGATAACAATCACAGGTGTACCCGCTTCAATTAAAGCAATTGTACCATGCTTTAATTCACCAGCCGCAAATGCCTCTGCATGAATATAAGATAATTCTTTTAGCTTTAATGATGCTTCAAGCGCACTGTAATAATCTAAACCTCTACCTAAATAGAAAAGAGAATTACAGTCGATTATTTTCTCTGCAATAGCTTTTGCAGGTTCAATACTATTTTCAATCACATGCTCAACACTTTTGGCAATTGATTTTAGTTCATTTAATCTTGCCTGATAAGTGTTGTCAGCTATTGTCCCTTTTAATCTGCCTAAATATAAGCCTAGCAGATAAAATGCTACAAGCTGAGTTGTATAGGCCTTAGTTGACGCGACTGCAATTTCTGGTCCTGCCCAAGTATAAAGAAGATCATCAGATTCACGCGCAATCGAGCTACCGACAACGTTTGTAATTGATAATATGCGCGCACCTTTTGATTTTGCTTCTCTTAGTGAAGCTAGTGTATCAGCCGTTTCACCAGATTGACTAACTATGATGACTAATGTATTTTGATCGATAAATGGATCACTGTAGCGGAATTCTGAACCGATATCAGCAATGACTTCTACTTGTAGGGCATTTTTTAAAACTTGCTTTCCGACTAATCCAGCATGGTACGCGGTTCCACAGGCGACAATATAAACTTTATCAATAGCATTTATTTCAGCCTTGGTAAAGTTAATCTCATTTAATTGAATACGACCTGTTTCATCTAATCTACGTTCAATTGTATTTCTGATTGCTTCTGGCTGCTGGTAAATTTCCTTCAGCATAAAATGGTCGAAACCTTCTTTACTGGCCGCTTCTATATCCCAAGACACTTCATTTATCTCACGCTTTACGAGACGCTGTTTGTGATTATAGATTTGATAATTACTCTTTGTTAGTCTAACAATATCCCCATTTTCAAGATAGATAACTGATTTCGTATAATTTAAAAGCGCTGGGATGTCTGATGCAAGATAATAACCATCATCTCCAATTCCTAAAACAAGTGGACTTTCATATCTGACAGCAATCATTTCATCTGGATGCTTACTTGATACAATTTCGAGCGCATAGGCACCTTTTAATTGTTTGACTGCTTTTTTAACAGCGGCAAGCAATTCATTTTCATAATAATAATCAATCAGATTTGAAATAACTTCTGTATCTGTTTCAGAGTAGAATGTATAGCCTTGTTCGATGAGAAAGTTTTTTAATGAAAGATAGTTTTCAATAATCCCATTGTGCACGACAGCAATGGTCTGCTTATTATTTAAGTGTGGATGCGCATTGTTATCAGATGGTTCGCCATGGGTTGCCCATCTGGTATGACCAATCCCAATCATCCCTTCGATAGGTTGTTTATTGATATTGTTAACTAAACGTTCTAACCTACCGGCAAATTTTCTCGTTTGCAATGTACGATCATTCACTAAAGTTATCCCTGCTGAATCGTAGCCTCTGTATTCTAGCTTTTCTAAGCCTGCTAATAATACCGATGACGCTGTATGTTTACCGATATAGCCTACAATACCACACATACAAATCCTCCTTATTAAAGCTAAAGAGTAATATCACGTGAATACTCTGTTGTTATAGAATTACTTCTATTTTTTAGAGTATTCTTGGATTGTGAAACCCTTGAGGCATCCGCCGAATTTTCGATAACCTCAATCCTCGTCAACCACTGTAATGGTCTGGCGCTTATATTTATATTATCACTCTAGCTTATTTGTAAATTTACTAATCTATTATGTTATTACCATATAACGTATATAACGCTTTTAATTTTTCCATTTGAGTATGAATCTCTTTTTGTAAGTTTGATACTAATTGATAATTTGATGTATGAATCGCTTCCTTGATTTCAGTAAATAAGCTCTTCTTGTCATGACTGTCTTGGGCAATTTGTTTCTTTAATTGAACAATCTTATTCCAATTGGAAATGTTTAAATCATTCGTATCATTCGGGTTATGAATTTTTTTCATTTCGATTAATTCTTTAAATAATGCAGGTAAAATGCGGTGTTCAATTTCTGTTACCCATTTATTCAAGTGTGCTGATTGATAACTATACAAAATCTTATCGGATAGGACATTGCCTTTTTTCAAGACGCTCAATTTATCTGGATAGCATTCAAATGACTGAAGATTCTCGTAAACCGTTTGTGGTGATTGACCGAAATACATAACTCTTTCTTCATCTGTATAATAGTCGAAAATACTCTTTTCACTACGGTAAGCTCTTGATGTTTCTAGGTAATCTGCAGCTTGACCGGGAGCTTTAGAGAGTTCTTCTAGCAATTGATGCTCTGACTTGTTATGTTGCAAGGCATATTCGATTCCATCTAACATTGAAAGCAGCACACTTGTTATACACAAAAATGTATTGGTATGTGGGTTTGGTGACCTTAGTTCAAATCGCGTACTCATTAGATTGTCTTCATCTCTTATCAAACCTAGTAATACTGTTCTGTTTCGAGAAGGTGTTTTGATATCTAGCCCTAATGAAGCGACGATACAAATGGGTGCTTCGAAGCCTTTTTTTAGTCTTTTAAACGCTTCATTTGATGCTGTGATAAATGGATCTATAACTTCATAATTTTTTAACATTCCCATCAAGGCACCATAGCCAAACGTACTTAAAAATGTGTTTTGATTTGGATTAAGGAGATTAGTAAGTTCCCCTGATTGTAATTTTGCAGATACACTAATGTGTGTATGCTCTCCATTTCCGGCGACATTTGGAATTGGTTTAGCAAGGAAAGTAACATCCATGCCGTTTTTCCTGAATACTTCTTTAATAATTTTCTTAATCATTAATTCATTATCAGCGGCTTGTAAAGCAGATGAGTATTTCCAGTCAATTTCTAATTGCTCCATGATGCCGGATAATGCACCGGCACTTGATAAATTTGCTTTTACCCCACCAACTTCTTTATGTCCCATCTCAGGTTCAAAGCCATATTTGTCGAGACAATCTAATGTTTGTTCAAGAGCTGTTCGAACAGAACCTCGTGTCGCTGCCCAATATTGTTCGTGAAGCTCTTGCGATGTCGACAGTTCATCAATCTCTCGTTTATCACCAGGTGTTCTAACCCAAAACTCTAATTCAGTAGCGGCTGTAATCGACAATTGATTAATTTCATTTGCACCAAATCCGAAATCATTAGTAAAATGATCGCTTGCTTCGATTAAATGAAGTGTCTGTTTTTCAAAATAGTTGACGGCATTCAATAAGATATGTCTTGAACAGACCGCTATGCCATCATGGAATAAAAAACAAGGAATTTTTAGTGTTCCGACAGGTAGCTGTGTCTGGCTATCAATATTTTCAAAATTGTAATCAACAAACCAATTTCTAGCTAAATCAGCTTTCATATCGATCTTAGCATTGTCAATTGTAGCGATATGAGGAAGATAAACAGATGAGCCGTCGGTTTGAATGGCGACGTCTTCCAAGAACTTAGTGATGTCATTTAGAAAAGCTTTGATTGGAATTTTTTCTTCTGTTTCATGACCAACTAAATCAATCCCAGCGAGTGAGACAAATTTAATCTCTGGATGCTGTTCTAATGATGCTTTAAGATCAGCTTCATTGTGTTTTTCTGGTTTGATTGTGTAGATTAAGTTATTCACCATATAATTCTCCTTTCATTTAACATTTTATTATTTTACACCTTGAAAAAAGATTAGGCAAACATTTTTTACTATTTAATTGAATTAAATGTTATTAACTTTATCAAACACTTAATAAGTTTTTGTTGTTAATAAAAAAAGCTAGTTAATATTAATTTATATTCTTAATCAATCACCCGATTGACAGATTATTTTTGTTATAATGAATCATAGTAGGACATGAACATATTAACGTACTAAAGGATGGTGTCAGAATGAAGAAAAGATATTTACTCAGTTTTATCGTACTTATTTTACTTTTTACGGCCTGTTCAAAGAAAGTCGTTGAAGAGTCAAGTCAAGAATTAGATCAAGATGAGATAGAAGAAGTAATTGAACCAGAGCCAGAGGAGCCAGGCTTCACCTATCCATTAACTGGTGAAGCTACGGATGAAGCGAGTCTAAATCGAATCATCAGTGTAATGGTAAATAATCATCCTGCAGCAAGGCCACAAACGGGATTATCTCAGGCTGATATTGTTTATGAGATTTTAGCAGAAGGTCAAACGACGAGATTTTTAGCGATGTTCCACAGTGAAAAGCCTGAAATTGTTGGCCCAGTTAGAAGTGCGCGCCCGTATTATTTTAAAATAGCTGACGATTACGATGCACTATATGTTTATCATGGTGCAGCTAATTTTATCGAGGATATGCTTAAAGCTGGTGCTGCTGATCATTTAAATGGTTCATATTATGATAATGATGGTCATTTATTTAAACGAGAATCATTTCGAAAAGCACCGCATAATTCATATTTAATTTTTGACTCGGTAGCGGAAGTAGCTCAAGGAAAAGGGTATGAAGTCGAGTTTGAACATACACCACATACATTTTTATCTGAGGAAGAGATTGAACAATTGTCGGGAGATCGTGCTACTGAAGTAATATTTTATTACGGGAAAGAAGATGTTCGTTATCGCTATGATCATGTAGCTGGGATTTATACGCGATACAATGGAGATGAACAAACTGTTGAATTAAATGATCAAACGCCGATTCAACTTAGCAATATTTTTATTATAGAAACAGATCACAAGATAGTTGATGATGAGGGTAGGCGTGAAATTGATTTAGAGACAGGTGGAAATGCTTATTTATTACAAAAAGGTTTAATCCACAAACTTGAATGGCAGAATGTTGATGGGTACCTTTTACCGATGAAGGATGGTCAAGTAGTTCCATATGTCCCGGGGAAAACATGGGTTAATGTGATCCCGACAAGTCCAGGGTTAGAAGGTGTCTCTGTTACAGAGTAGGAGGTTTTTTTACGTGCAAATTGATAAATTACGTGGTGAGCAGCTCGATCAGTTATTCGATGCAATTTTGTCATTAAAGGATCGAGAAGAGTGCTATCAATTTTTCGATGATTTGGCAACAATGAATGAGGTACAAGCACTAGCGCAAAGATTGTCAGTTGCCAAAATGCTAGATGAAGGTGAAACGTACCAAGAAATTGCAAATCAATCAAAGGCATCAACAGCAACAATATCTCGAGTTAAACGTTGCTTGCAATATGGAAGCGGAGGTTACCGTATTGTGCTTGATCGCTTAAGTGGTCAGCAGAAGGAGGACAAATAAGATGATTCGTTTTGGAGTAATCGGGACAAATTGGATAACTGATCGTTTTTTAGAGGCTGCGGGCTTAGTTGAGGATGTTAAGTTAACCGCAGTATATTCAAGATCATTAGATCGTGCTAAGGCGTTTGCAACTAAGCATCAGGCAGAATATACTTTTTCTGATTTACAAGAGTTTGCAAGCAGTGACCAGTTTGATGCCGTCTATATTGCCAGTCCGACCTCATTCCATGCAGAACAGGCGATCCTTTGTATGGAAAATGGTAAGCACGCTTTTGTTGAAAAACCTTTTGCATCTAATCAACGTGAAGTAGAAAAGATGATTGAAGTCTCCCGGAAGCATCAAGTGCTGTTGATGGAAGGAATGAAGACGACTTTATTACCTAATTTTAATCTTTTAAGAGAACAGATAAATGAAATTGGACCTGTCCGCCGATTTGTCGCGAATTTTTGCCAGTACTCTTCTCGATACGATCGCTACAAAGAAGGTGAGGTAGCAAATGCATTTAAACCTGAATTTTCAAATGGTGCATTAATGGATATTGGCGTTTATACAGTTTACCCAATGGTCACATTATTCGGTATGCCGGACCAGGTTTCAGCAAATGTGATTATGCTGGATTCAGGGGTTGATGGCTTAGGCACGATGGAGATTAAGTATCCTGAGCTGACTGCTGATTTAATGTTTTCTAAAATTACAAATTCTTATATACCGTCAGAAATTCAAGGTGAGAATGGATCAATCGTGATTGATAAATGGAGCGACATGCAACGACTAACAAAAATTGATCGCGATGGAAACACGACAGACATTTCTGTTAATCAGGAAAAAAATACGATGTACTATGAGATCAATCATTTTGTTGAGTTAATTAAGAGTGGACAATTAGAAAGTCCAATTAACTCATTTGAGCATTCGCTTAATACAATCAAAGTACTTGATCAAGCTCGAAGATCAGTCGGATTAGTTTTCCCAGCCGATAAGGCTTAAGGATGTTTATGCTTAACAAGCAACATTAGTTTTTATATAGCTAAATTAAACGGCTCATCATTAGATAATGTTAATGACGAGCCGTGTTTTTTTGATAATCATAAACGTTTGGTGGATAAAAAGTGCTGAACGTTAAAGATAAGGGGTTAATCGTTAACATTTGGCCGAAAAATAGCTCCGAACTTTAAAGATACTCTGTTATCGTAAACGTTTGGTCGAAATAAACGTCAGAACGTTAAAGATACCGCGATAATCGTAAACGTTTGGTCGGAAAAAGTGTCAGAACATTAATGATAATGTGTAAATCGTTAACATTTGGCCGAGAAAAACGTCAGAACGTTAAAGATAACGGGTTAATCATCAACGTTTAACAAAAAATTAGCACAAAACGTTAAAGATAATGCACTAATCATTAACTTTTGCCCGATAAAAACCACTAAACATTAAAGATTCCCCACTAATCATCAACACTTAGTAAAAAACCGCTAAAGCGTAGGCGCATCATAGACAAACAACTTTATGAAAAAGTTACCTTACATGCGTGGTTTTTGTTATAATTTAAGGTGGAACATTTTTTCGACAAAAATTATTCATTTTAAGATAAAAACTGAACGATAGGGTTGGGGGGCTTCATGTTGTATAATCGAAAGGCATGGAAGCATGTATTTAAATTAGATCCGGCTAAATCTCTAACGAGTGATCAAATTAGAGAAGTTTGTCAGTCTGGTACTGATGCGATTGTTGTTGGAGGAACGGATAATGTTACACTAGAGGGCGTTATTAATTTACTCAGTCAGATTCGTATGTACTCAATACCTTGTGTGCTTGAGGTATCAACTGTAGATGCCATCACACCAGGATTTGATTTTTATGATATTCCGATAGTTTTAAATAGTCAGGAGAAAAAGTGGGTGCTTGACGCTCAGCATCAGGCAATTAAACAATTTGGCCCGATGATTGATTGGTCTGAATTGACAACTGAAGGTTATGTTATTTTAAATCCTGAGGCAAAAGCCTATCAATTAACAAATTGCTACTTGCCAGATCGAGAAGATGTGATCGCTTATGCTCAGATGGCTGAACAGATGTTTAACTTACCGATTTTATATTTAGAGTATAGTGGTACATATGGCGATCCAGAATTAGTTCGTCAGGTAAAACAACACTTAAACAAAACCCAGCTCGTCTATGGTGGCGGGATAACAACGCTTGAACAAGCAAAGGAAATGGCTCAATATGCTGATACGATAGTCGTTGGGAATAGTCTCTATGATAATTTTGCTGAAGCAATTGAGACAGTTCACGTAAAAGAATAAATTAAAGGCGGTGTCATGATGAATCAATCTATTCATCCTTTATTAAAAGGGTTAAATAACAGACAGCAAGAAGCGGTTCGGCATACGGATGGTCCGCTTTTAGTTATGGCTGGTGCCGGAAGTGGAAAAACACGAGTGCTCACACACCGGATTGCGTATTTACTGGATGAAAAAGGTGTATCACCACGAAATATTTTGGCAATTACATTTACAAATAAAGCAGCACGAGAAATGAAAGATCGAGTGACAAATTTAATCGGACCAGAAGCAGACCAAATGTGGGTATCAACTTTCCACTCGATGTGTGTTCGAATTTTACGAAGAGATGCAGATAAAATTGGAATTAACCGTAACTTTACGATTTTTGATACAGCAGATCAATTAACGGTTATTAAAAATGTCTTAAAAGAAAGAAATATTGATCCGAAAAAGTACCAACCACGATCCTTTTTAGCTGAGATTAGCTCTGCAAAAAATAAACTCCAAACACCAGATCAATATCAGAAGGTCGCTGGTGACTATTTTCAAAAAATGGTCGCTGATGTTTATCAAGACTATCAAACGACTCTCCTCAGAAATCATTCAATGGATTTTGATGACTTGATTATGCAAACAGCACTTTTATTTAAGCGTGCGCCTGAAGTCCTTGAATATTATCAACGCAGATTCCAGTATATTCATGTCGATGAGTATCAGGATACCAACTATGCGCAATATGATCTCGTTAAAAAATTAGCAGAAAAGTATCAAAACCTCTGTGTTGTAGGTGATTCAGACCAGTCGATTTACCGTTGGCGTGGTGCTGATATAAAAAATATTTTATCATTTGAAAAAGATTACCCAAATGCAACAGTCGTATTTTTAGAGCAAAATTATCGCTCCACTGAATCAATCTTAAACGCTGCTAATGCGGTGATCAAAAATAACCCTGACCATAAAGAGAAAAAACTTTGGACAGACCAAGCAGGCGGATCTAAGCTAAAGTATTATAAGGCACAGACAGAGCGCTACGAAAGCTTATATGTTGCTGAACAAATTGAAAAATATATTCACGAACAGCGTTTTAATTATCGAGATATTGCCATTTTATATCGAACGAACGCGCAATCACGGGTTATTGAAGAAACATTTGTCAAAGCAAATATTCCTTATCAAATGGTAGGTGGAACTAAGTTCTACGATCGTAAGGAAATTAAAGATATCCTTGCTTATTTAAGACTAATATCAAACCCTGATGACGATGTAAGTTTTGTCCGTATCGTTAACGAGCCGAAACGAGGAATAGGTGCAACGACGATTGAAAAACTACAAAACTATGCAACGGCTAATGAGATTTCATTATTTACAGCCATTAAAGAAATTGATTTTGTCGGTTTAGGCGCACGAGCAACCAAATCCCTAGCTGAGTTCGGTGAAATGGTAAGCAACTGGATTCAACAGCAGGAATTTCTTACAGCAACTGATATGGTTGAACAAGTACTAAAAAAATCAGGCTACGAAGAGATGCTTGAAAATGAACGAACGATTGAAGCGAAAACAAGAATAGAGAACATTAATGAATTTAAGTCAGTAACGCAGCATTTTGAAAAAAATAGTGATGATCAAACATTACTTGCATTTCTAACTGACTTGGCATTAATTTCCGATATAGATAGTATGGATGATGATCCATTTGCTGATAATAAAGTAACAATGATGACACTTCACGCGGCTAAAGGACTTGAGTTCCCTGTTGTGTTTCTCGTTGGTATGGAGGAAGGCATTTTCCCACATAGTCGATCAGCTATGGATGATGAGGAAATGGCTGAAGAACGACGACTTGCTTATGTGGGGATTACCCGTGCAGAAAAAGAGCTTCACCTAACACACGCAGTAACGAGAACATTATACGGTGAAACAAAGTGGAATAATATGAGCCGCTTTATTCGAGAAATCCCTGAAGAATTATTAGACGGCTATACAAGTACAAAAAAGCAACCTAGATTTGCGATTTCGGATGATGATCGAAGCTTCTTCGCACCTAAGTCAACACCTAAACAACAAGTAACTAAACGTGTTGCACAGAAACTTACGACTGGTGGAGAGAAAGAAGACTGGCAAGTTGGAGACAAAGCGCATCATAAAAAATGGGGAGTCGGTACGATCGTGAGGGTGACTGGTAAAGGTGAAGAGCTTGAGTTAGACGTTGCTTTCCCAGCACCTACAGGTATTAAACGACTACTGGCAAAATTTGCACCGATAACAAAACAATCATAAATTGAGGTGACAATGATGTCTCAAATAGAGAAAAAAATTAATGAATTAAGAAAACAACTTCAACATTATAATCATCAATACTATGTGTTAGACAATCCTTCTGTACCTGACGCTGAATATGATCGATTAATGAATGAATTAATTAAACTTGAAGAGGCTCATCCTGAACTAATTACGCCTGATTCACCGACACAACGAGTAGGTGCTAAACCATTAGATGTTTTTGAAAAAGTTGAGCATACCACCCCAATGCTGAGCTTAGCGAATGCATTTGATGTTCAAGACTTACGTGATTTTGATCGACGAATTCGTGAGTCATTATCAGTTGAACAAGTTGAATATGTAGCTGAACTTAAAATCGACGGTTTAGCCGTTTCGCTTCGTTATCAAGATGGCGTATTCGTCCAAGGAGCGACACGTGGTGATGGATCAGTCGGTGAAGATATTACACAAAACTTAAGAACCGTTCGTAGTATCCCACTGGCAATTAATGAAACAAATCCAATTGAAGTACGTGGAGAAGTGTTCATGCCAAAACAATCATTCTTAAAATTGAATGAAAAACGACAAGAGCAAGAACTAGACTTATTCGCCAATCCTAGAAACGCTGCGGCGGGATCATTACGTCAATTAGACCCTAAAATTGCTGCTGAACGAAATTTAGATGTTTTTATTTACGCAGTAGGCGAATGGCAAGCTGGAACAAGTGCTACACATAGTGAACATCTACAATATTTAAGTGAACTCGGTTTTAAAACAAATCCAGAATGGAAAAAATGTGACAACATAGATGAAGTCATTCAATATGTTGAATCATGGATTGATCGACGAAATGAATTAGCCTATGATATTGATGGTATTGTGATTAAAGTTGATCGCTTAGAGTATCAAGATATATTAAAAACAACAGCTAAAAGTCCAAGATGGGCGATTGCATATAAGTTTCCAGCAGAAGAAGTTGTCACAAAGCTGATTGATGTCGACTTTAGTGTTGGTAGAACCGGCGTAGTGACACCAACTGCTGTATTAGAGCCTGTGCGAGTAGCAGGAACAACCGTTCAACGTGCATCGCTTCATAACGCTGACTACATTGAAGAAAAGGATATTCGATTAAACGATACCGTTGTGATTAAGAAAGCTGGTGACATCATTCCTGAAGTCGTCCGTGTCATTCCTGAAAAGCGTGATAGAGACTCACAGCCTTTCCAGATGCCAACACATTGTCCGTCATGTCAGTCAGCCTTAGAACGACTTGACAATGAAGTAGCATTACGTTGTGTGAACTTAAATTGTCCAGCACAATTGAAGGAAGGATTAATTCACTTTGTGTCCCGAAATGCGATGAACATTGAAGGCCTAGGTGAGAAAATTATTGAGCAATTGTATCAACAAAAACTCGTTCAGAAAATCACTGATCTATACTTATTAAAAGAAGAAGAGCTACTTAAGCTTGAACGAATGGGTCAAAAATCAGTAAAAAATTTATTAACAGCAATAGAAGCATCGAAACAAAATTCATTAGAACGCCTTCTGTTCGGTTTTGGGATCCGATTTGTTGGCGTAATCGCAGCAAGAACTCTAGCAATGGCATTTAATGATCTTGATCAATTAAAAGAAGCAACGTATGATCAGCTTGTCACAGTTGATGAAATTGGTGACAAAATGGCTGACTCAATTGTTAAGTTTTTCACCAATGAAGACGTGATTGAGATGATCGATCAGTTAAAAGCACTTGGTGTCAATACACGTTATTTAGGTGCAAAACCAACCGATACATCTATTGATGCGATTTTCAGTGAGAAGACAGTTGTTTTAACAGGAAAACTTGAGCAGCTTACACGAAATGAAGCAAAAGAAAAAATTGAAGCACTTGGCGGAAAAGTAACAGGAAGTGTGAGTAAAAAGACTAACCTTTTAATTGCAGGTGCTGATGCAGGTTCAAAATTAACGAAAGCAGAACAGCTAGGTATTGAAATCTGGAGTGAGGAACAATTTATCGAGGCGATCAAATAGTACGGGAGGGGGGAAGCCAATGAAAAACTTCAGTAAATTACTCGTTATTTTTTTCGCAGTGATACTAATTGGTTGTGCACCTGATTTCAGTTCTCCAAATGAGGTTATTGATGATACATTACCGGAGGATAGTGGCTATGAAACGGCAATTATTCCGAATTATCGTGTCTCGGAATCTGAATATCAAGTTCTCTTACCTTATCGTTTAAGTCAATCAAGGGGTGTAACGACAAACCAAGTTGCCAATCGACTAGATATTACTGCACTAGAAAATGATTTACGTCGTCACTCGGCATCAGTTTTTGATCCAAAGACATACTTCTTTCAAGAAGGTCAACAAATCGGTTATAGTGAGTTATTTAGTTGGTTAGAAAGACAATCAGATTCAAGTGAGCTTGGTTTAAATCCATCGGTAGATATTGACGAAGATGCATCAACAGAAGAAAAAATCGAAATTGAACGAGCTAACCCAAAATATCTATCGCACATTCTTGAACAAAACTATTTGGTACGAACGGAAGACAACGTTGTTCAACTTGCAGGAATTTCAATCGGGATTGCGATGAAATCAGTTTATCGCTTCCAAACAGAAATCGGTGGTCCGTTTTATTATGAAGAAATCGGATATGATGAGATGATGAATCAAGCAACAAAAGTAGCTGAACAAGTTGTTAGCCGTCTACGAGCAAAGGATGGCTTGCAGGAAATTCCGATATTTGTAGCGATATACAGAGAAGCACCACGCGATGGTCTCGTACCAGGAAATTTTGTCGCCAAAAAGCTTGTCCAAGGCGGAAGCCAAACGGTAGGTAACTGGGATAAAATCAATGAAAATTATGTTTTATTCCCATCATCTGAAGCACGTAATCTTGATTCTAATTTATCTTCAACTATCGACGAATTTAAATCTGGAATTGAAAAATTCTTTCCTAACTTTGTCGGGGTTATCGGTGAAGGTTTTTATCAAAATGGTGAATTACAACACTTGACTCTAGAAATTCCAATTGAATTTTATGGTCAAGCAGAGGTCGTTGGATTCACACAATATGTATACGGATTGATGATGGATAATTTTCAAGCACACTTTGATCTAGAAATTAACATTCGCTCAAATCAAAGACAAGAAAGTCTAATCGTCAGAAAAGCTGGCGATGAGGATGCTTATGTCCATATTTATGAGCGCTAATGAGTCAACTAAGACAATAATAGTAAGCTGTTGTGATTATTTTGAGAATACTAATCCAATAGTTGCGCAATAGAGTTATTTTTTGCTATGATCGTAAATAGTAAAATCGTAAAATCTTGTGGAGGTGAAGGAAGTGGCAAAAGTTACAAAAGAACAAGTGAAACAAATTGCTGATACTGCACGTTTAGATATAAGTGATGAGGAAGCAGACGTTTTTGCCCAACGATTAAGTGAAATGTTAGGTTATGCAGATGTGTTAAAAGAATTAGATACAGAAGGAATTGAACCATTGTATCAAGTTCATGACCATACAAATGTGTTTAGAAAAGATGAACCGCGTGAGTGGATTACTCAAGAAGAGGCACTAAAAAATGCAGCTGTACACAAAGATGGACAATTCCAAGTACCATCAATTTTAGAATAGGAGGTCGATTCACACATGTCAGTATTTGATTATACATTAAAAGAAATTCAAGAGAAGCTACATAACAAAGAGTTGACTGTAACTGATTTGGTGCAAGCTTCTTATGATCAAATAGATCGTGTTGAAGATAAATTAAAATCATTTATCAGTTTAAATAAAGAAGCAGCTTTAGAAAAAGCAAAGCAGCTTGATCAAGAAACAAACGAAACAAATAACCCTCTTTTTGGAATTCCAATTGGTTTGAAAGATAATATTGTAACAAAAGGGATTAAAACAACTGGAGCAAGTAAAATGCTCAGTAATTTTGATGATCCCCTTTATGACGCGACTGTTGTTGAAAAGTTAAATGAAGCAAACACAGTCATGATCGGTAAGTTAAATATGGATGAATTTGCAATGGGCTCATCAACAGAAAATTCAGCCTTTTCAACAACTCACAACCCATGGAATATTGATTACGTACCTGGTGGCTCTAGTGGTGGATCAGCAGCAGCAGTAGCTGGACGAGAAGTCTTTTTCTCATTAGGATCAGACACAGGTGGTTCAATTCGTGGTCCGTCATCATACTGTGGTGTTGTTGGATTAAAGCCTACTTATGGACTTGTTTCACGCTTTGGTGTAATTGCTTTTGCATCATCACTTGATCAAGTAGGTACGATTACAAAGACTGTTGAAGATAACGCTCATTTACTACAAGCGATCGCTGGACATGACCCAATGGATCAGACAACAGTAAATGTTGAAATTCCTGACTATCAAGCAACACTAAAAGATGGCGTTAAAGGAATGAAAATTGCTGTTCCAAAAGAATATCTAGCTGAAGGAATTAGTGATGAAGTGAGACAATCAGTCATGGACGCGCTAAAAGTTTATGAAGACCTTGGCGCAACATGGGAAGAAGTTTCATTACCACATTCTAAATATGCCGTTCCAACTTACTATATTATTTCATCAGGAGAAGCATCAGCTAACCTAGCTCGCTTTGACGGTATTCGTTATGGTCACCGCTCAGAAAAGGCGACAAACATGATTGACCTATTTAAAAAATCACGTAGCGAAGCTTTCGGTCCAGAAGTAAAACGACGCATTATGTTTGGAACACTGACACAAAGTGCAGGCTACTACGAAGACTATTATAAAAAAGCACAACAAGCACGTCGCTTAATTAAAGCAGATTTTGATAAGATTTTTGAAGAATATGATGTTGTAATGGGACCAACAACTCCAACAACAGCATTCAAGATTGGAGAAAAAATTGAGGACGCATTAACAATGTATGCAAATGACTTGTTAACAATCCCAGTGAATTTAGCTGGAGTGCCTGCAATTTCAATCCCATCTGGTTATTCAAAAGACACAGGATTACCATTTGGCCTACAAATTATTGGAAAACACTTTGATGAGGCAACGGTCTTTAGAGCTGCACATGCATTTGAACAAGCAACCGATCATCATAAGAAACGACCAGACCTGGGAGGTGCGAAGTAAATGAATTTTGAAACGATTATTGGTTTAGAGGTTCACGTTGAACTTAAAACAAAATCAAAGATTTTTAGTCCAAGCCCAAACCATTTTGGTGCAAAGCCAAACGAAAACGTTAACCCAATTGACTTGGCCTATCCAGGAGTTTTACCTTTATTGAATGAAGAAGTGATAAACTCTGCGATGAAAGCAGCAATGGCACTGAATTGTGAGATTGCTACGCACCAAAAGTTTGATCGGAAGAATTATTTCTATCCAGACAACCCGAAAGCTTATCAAATTACTCAAGATACCCACCCAATTGGAAGAAATGGTTGGATCGATATTGAAGTAGATGGTAAGACTAAACGTATTGGTATTACTAGAATTCATATGGAAGAGGATGCAGGAAAACTGATTCACAGTGAAGATGGCTACTCATTGGTTGATTACAACCGAGCAGGTACACCATTAATTGAAATTGTATCTGAGCCTGATATCCGCTCACCACAAGAAGCCTATGCATACTTGGAGAAGCTAAGAAACATCATTCAGTTTACAGGTGTCTCAGATGTGAAAATGGAAGAAGGTTCATTACGCTGTGACGCGAACATCTCATTACGTCCAATTGGACAAGAGAAATTTGGAACAAAAGCCGAATTGAAAAACTTAAACTCATTCTCATTTGTTCAAAGAGGATTAGAGTATGAGGAAAAGCGTCAAAGAGAAGTACTACTTGCTGGCGGTGAAATCCTACAAGAAACACGCCGTTACGATGAACAGACAAAAGAGACAATTTTAATGCGTGTTAAAGAAGGTGCAGATGATTATCGTTACTTCCCTGAGCCAGACATCATGCCATTATACATTGATGAAGCATGGAAAGAACGAGTTAGAGCTGAAATTCCAGAATTACCAGATGCACGTAAAAAACGTTATATCGAAGAATATAAATTACCTGCATATGATGCAATGGTCTTAACAAGTACTAAAGAAATGTCAGATTTCTTTGAAGCAACAATTGCTTTAGGTGCCGATATTAAGCAAGCATCAAACTGGTTGATGGGTGAAGTATCTGCTTACATGAATAAAGTACAAAAGGATTTAGCTGATCTAGCATTGACACCAGAAGGCTTAGCAAAAATGATTAATTTAATAGAAGATGGCACACTATCTTCAAAAATGGCGAAGAAAGTTTTTGCAGAACTTGTTGAAAACGGTGGCGATCCAGAACAAATTATTAAAGACAAGGGCTTAGTACAAATATCTGATGAAGGTCAACTAACTGAAATTATTACGAAGATCCTTGATGCTAATGAACAATCAATTATCGACTTTAAAAATGGAAAAGATCGTGCGCTTGGTTTCCTAGTTGGTCAAGTGATGAAAGAGACTAAAGGTCAAGCAAACCCACCATTGGTTAACAAAATTCTATTAGCAGAAATGAACAAGCGTTAACTCAAAGGTCATAACACGGACTATCAATACATACCATATTGATAGTCTTTCTTTTTTGATCATGATATGATTAAAAAAGATTAATCTAATAGAAATATGGAGGAATCATTATGAAACGTTGTCGAGTGATATACAATCCAACGTCCGGAAGAGAATCATTCAAAAGCAAATTAGCAGATGTTTTAGTTAAGCTAGAACAAGCAGGATTTGAAACATCGGCTCACGAAACGACAGAAAAGGGTAATGCGATTGAAGCCGCACGTACAGCTGCTGAAAGGAAATTTGATGTCGTTATTGCTGCTGGTGGTGATGGTACAATCAACGAAGTGGTTACAGGCCTTGCTGAACAGGAATATCGTCCTCGACTAGGAATTATCCCTGCTGGAACGACTAATGATTTCGCTCGCGCACTCCATATTCCAAAATCGGTCGAGAAAGCTGTTGATGTAATCATTTCAGGACAAACAAGAAAACTTGATATCGGGAAGGTAAATAATCACTATTTTGCTAACATAGCAGGTGGAGGCAAAATTACGGAAGTATCATACGAAGTCCCAAGCAAATTAAAAACGATGATAGGTCAACTGGCTTATTTAATCAAAGGGGCTGAGTTACTTCCAAGATTGCGCCCGATTCATACACGAATAGAATACGATGGACAAGTTTTTGAAGATGAAATCATGCTCTTTCTTGTTGCAAATACTAATTCTGTAGGCGGATTTGAAAAATTAGCACCAGAAGCAGATCTTAGCGATGGACTATTTGATTTACTCGTTTTAAGAAAATGTAACATTGCAGAATTTATTCGAGCACTTACTGCAGCAACAAGAGGTGCACATTTTGATGATCCAAATGTATTTTATGTCCAAGCAAAAAATATTAAAGTAGAAACAGATGAGAAAATGCAATTAAATATAGACGGTGAATACGGAGGAGATTTACCAGGCGCATTCACCAATCTAAAGCAACATATTGAATTTTTCCTACCATCAGAAGAAATCATTAATCAGTTAAAAAGTGAACGACAAACTGAAGAAACTCTAGATTAATTTCTAGAGTTTTTCATTTGGAAAGTATTACCACGACAATTTTTCTTATTTCCCGGGAAATAAGTCGAATGATGGTAAGGAAGTTCAGGTATAATGATATACTAAAGATAGAGGAGTTATTTAAAACGTGATTCGAAATTGAAAGGAAGTAAGCTTTGTGTCAACAAAACAAACACCAGTTAATAAAAATCAAACAATAGAATTAACTTTTGAAGACATAACCCATGACGGCAATGGCGTCGGAAAAATTAATGGTTATCCCATTTTTGTAACTAACGTATTGCCAGGTGAAAAGGCAAAGGTAAAAGTAATTAAAGTCAAGAAAAACTTTGCCGTAGGTCGCCGACTTGAATTAATTGAAGCAAGCCCAGATCGTGTTGAACCACCATGTAATGTATTTTACAAGTGTGGTGGTTGTCAATTACAACACATGAGCTATGATATGCAACTAAAAATGAAGCAAAATCAAGTTAAAAGTGCGCTAGCAAAATTTGCCCACATAACAGATACCCCTGTGGAGCCAACTTTAGGTATGGAAGATCCATGGCGTTATCGTAATAAAGTGCAAATTCCAGTCGGTGAAAAGGATGGTAAATTAATTACAGGATTTTATCGACCACGCAGTCACGACATTATCGATGAAATGGAGCGTTGTATCGTTACCTCTGAAGTTAATGATGATTTAGTTGATATTGTTCGAGAAATCGCTAATGAACTTGGGATACCAGCCTATAATGAAGAGACACACCGAGGTGTATTACGTCATATTATGGTTCGAACTGGTGAAAATACAGGACAAACAATGCTCGTCATCATCACTCGGACAAATAAGATACCAAAGCAGGATGAATTTATTCAACGTATTCTTGAAAAACAGCCTAACATAACATCAATCATGCACAACGTGAATCCAGATAGGACAAATGTAATCTTAGGTAAAAAAATAAAATGTCTTTGGGGTGAAGCATATATTTATGACACCATTGGTGATGTTAAATTCGCTATTTCAGCACTATCATTTTATCAAATCAACCCAAAACAGACGAAAGTACTTTATGATAAAGCGTTAGAATATGCCAATTTAACAGGTGGAGAAACAGTTATTGATGCTTACTGTGGAATTGGAAGTATATCATTATTCCTTGCCCAAAAAGCGAAAAAGGTTTACGGCGTAGAGATCGTTCCACAAGCGATTCAAGACGCAAAGAAAAATGCTAAATTAAATGACATGGATAATACAGAATTTATTGTCGGACAAGCAGAAGAGGTTATGCCTGCATGGAAAGAAAACGGCCTAAAACCTGATGTTATCGTTGTTGACCCACCAAGAAAAGGATGTGATGAAGCACTGCTTCATGCGATGGTTGAAATGAACCCTAAGCGAATTGTCTACGTATCATGTAATCCATCAACATTTGCACGTGACCTCGTGATTTTAACAGAGGGTGGCTATAAGCTGAATAAAGTACAACCAGTCGACATGTTCCCGCAAACGAGCCATGTTGAGGTGGTTTGTAACATAGAAAGGTGTGAATAAACTTCTATGTTGCAAATTCATACGGCCATAAAATACTTTCTAATGAAAATTCCTTTGCATAAAACCAGTTTTCTTACAGATTCATTCTTCAACAAACGGGTGCTTTAGTTGATCAAGGGATAATAAATTTCACGTAAAAATGCTCAAAAAAATCTGAGCGTTTTCGCTTACTATTTATACTGTGAATTGGCTTGAGAAATGCTTGTTAAATAGTATGTGTTTAGTACTTTTATTCCTGTTTTTCTCCCTTGTATCGGAACCCGTTATCTAACGATAGGCTGGGGCTGTCCGAAAAGTCAATGTTTATTGACCTTCGGTCCAGCCCTTTTAGTGTTTTTTAGTTCAAAAAAATCGTCCTTTTTTGTAGAATGGAGTTGTCGATACAACATTCAACAGAAAGGACGATTTTTTTATGAATAATCAAATGACTATTCAATCAGATTATAACATGCAAATGAAACTAGCTCTAGAAGGAATTACTGAAAAAGATAACCAAACAAAAAAGCAAA
>FZPS01000007.1_pt163 | contig 52354 bp, 42 predicted proteins | sample 1817821 | NCBI WGS metagenome assembly FZPS01 (sample SAMEA104158645, study PRJEB21678) | metagenome | place: Germany | collected 2015-04-21 | reverse complement strand
TTCACATACTTTGCCCCAGCTATATAACCTGCTTCAAATCTTTCAATAGCGGGCGCAGGGATGCCGCCGATAAAACCAATTTTCCCGCTTTTTGTCTTCATGGCAGCAGCTGCACCGGCCAGGAAAGCGCCTTCATGCTCTCTAAATGTAAAGCAACTGATATTGTTGTTTGACTTGAGGCCGTCGATATAAGCATCAATTAAAACAAATCTGGTTAAAGGGTAATCAAGGGCTACTTCTTCCATTATACTGGTAAAAAATTGTCCCATACCCAGCACAAGATCATACTTTTCCTGAGCCAGGGAGCGGAGCAACTTTTCCCTGTCGGCTTCTTCCAGCGGTTCCACGCATTGCACCTGAACATGGGTGCCGAATTCTTTCTGGACTTTTTGCAACCCATTATAGGCTGCATCATTAAATGCCAGGTCGCCGCGGCCGCCGACATCCAGAACCAGCCCCACCTTTAGCGGTTCACTATCCTGTTTCCGGCTGCCGGTGGGATCGAAAATACTGCTGCAACCAGAAGCTGCAGCTAAGAGCAACGTTACCATTATTAACCATATAATAATCAATACGTTCCTGTTCATTTTTCGTCACTCCTGTCAATTCAATGAATGCAATCAACGTTAAGATTCATTGTTCTGATAATCTTTAAGACACCTTCCTTTAGTTTGAAATATATTATTCTTTTACAATTCACGATGAAAATTGATGTTCCTCTTTTTATTGACAAAATTTTTCGTGAAACTGGCTTAAAAACCTGGCCCTGAATCAAGTTAAGCATTAAAAAAACCGGTCAAACCGGGAACTTCATGCATATGCAAAAATTTACATTATTAATTTAAATATTAATTAATCAAGACTGGTTAGATTTACTATGCCCCTCGGTGTTATGGAAAGCATCCTGGCCCGGACAGAAAATCCCGGCAGCAACCACCTGCGTGTCCTATCAGCAAAATAGAATAAAAAAGTTCCTTGCCGGACTGCAAAAAAACTGTTTTACCGAAATCCTCTCTCTCCCGGACCCGGAAAATATATTAGCAGGAAAAGTTATTGTGAACTTTTCCGACATGCTGAACGAAAGCCTGTTGTTTTACACTCCAGGGGAATACCAGTAGCACACTTACAAAATATTATCCGGCTTCTTAAGACTTACGTTAACACCATGTACACCTTACAAGTGATAATCACCTGGACGGTAGCATGATCTATGTCAGGGAGGATCTGGGGGTATTATTTGGAAAAACTTTGCCTCCTTCATTTATTTTTGCTATTAACGAAAGCAAAATGACGACCGCCTTTTAGGATTATATGAATCTACTGATCAAAGGGGAATCAAAGTATAAAACGAACCGCAATTATACCATTGCAGATCTGGAAACAATGGTTGCCAGGCTGGAGCCATAACAATATTTTACATATAACGGGCCAGAGTCCTGGCTCTGATAAGCAAAACCAAGGCCTTTGTCATCTGCCGGCATGCATGTTGTCGCCGGAAGACAAATTATTGCGGCTTTCAAGCAGGGAAATGGCGGATATAGCTTAAAATCCAGAGCGAGGAATAATCATGGCAGAAAAAAGCTTGCCTTAATACACGGCTCCCATGACGTCGGGAAGAACAAAAAAAGATAGCGAGAAAGAAAAAAATACTAAGAACGGGGATTGCATCTCAATGCAGCCTGAAAAAACGGCTGATGGAGTTTTAACTAGCTTTCGGGTAATACCGCAGCAGGCAGAGCCGTTGCCCGTCAGTGTTCAAAAAAAGACGGATATGGGAGCAGCTAGCGAAAATATTTTCCCAATATCCTGAAAGAGCTTGATCATGTACATATGAAGCTCTTATCCGTCCATTAGCTGCGGAGGCAAAAGCTTTTTTACTTTTCTAAAACTGAGGAAATAAGTGCATTTTTAGCTTGTTCAAGGGCAGTCTGTGCTGTCAGCCATTGGTATGTAAAATCCAGGAATAATTTAAGCGTTTGTGGTGTATCGGAAATATTCCGAACTACTAGAAAAATCTTTCTTTGTATGGTGGGCTTAAGTTCTATTATACTTATGTTATCGTTATCAGCCTTTTCCGCTTCAGCTACTTTGCTCGAAATTGCAGTAATAACAGGCTCCTCGCTCACAAAGGAAACAATATTCTTGGCAACATAACAGGTTTTTGCCAATATAGGACTAAAACCCGCAGCCTGACAGGCCTTATTAAAATCATAAAAATGTCCGGAAGAAGGGGGGGTTAAAATAAACCTTTCATTTTTTAATTCTTTTATGTCTACTGATTTTCTGTTAGCAAAACGGTGCTTTTTATTGGTTACAACGACCATTGTGTCAGTTACTAATTTGCAATACTTAAGATTTGGATTGGGATTATATATCTGAACAAAAGCAGCATCAATTTTGTCTGAAAGCAACATGTCTAAAAGTTTTTCGCATTGCTCTTCAACAATATTAATTCTCATTCCTATGAAACTTTGCTGGAAAGATGACAACAGGTTTGGCAGATTATAATACCCGATGACTGCCATAACTCCCAGTCTAAGCTCTCCATTAACAACGGGCGAATATTCCTTGCCGGTACATTTAACCTCTTTTAAATTTGTTATGATGCGTTTTGCGTTGATGATAAACTCTTTTCCTGCCGGTGTAAGCCTTACTAACCGTTTACCTTTCAGGAATAAACAGACACCCAATTCAACTTCAAGCTTGCTAATCTGCTGTGATAATATGGACGGAGAAATTTTGATTTCTTCTGCGGCACGTGCAAGATTAAGGTGTTTTGACACAACCAAGGCGTATTCCAACTGACGCATTTCCATCCAACCATCTCCTGTGATTAACATTACATATGGGTGAAAATATTAAAGTCATGATTATTATTATTTAAACTAATTGTATCACAAAATAAAATAAAAAATGTTTTCTATAAGCAAAAACAATAAGTTTTTCTTTATTAAAAGGTGTAAGAGGTGTAAAGGGAAGTTTTTCTTGACATCTTTTCCCAGAACCCTTTCAAATTTCTCATATACCCTGTTTTCCCTATTATCTCGCTTACCTCTATATGGTCAGGGGTATCACGCTCAAGTCCATTTTTGCAAAATTTTACCAAACGGCCTGGAAAACCGTGTATGTTAAGCTGGCCCGGCACAACCAGCGCAACAAACCTTTCCTTAAATTTCTGCAGTCTCCTGCTTAGGAAAAAATAAAACATGACTTCGCACCTTCTGATTGTCGAATACTGGTTCAGTACAATCAGACTGCTAATGTTATTTAAAAGTTGACTAATCTTCTGTAAACCGTTGAAATAAAATTAAAGGAGCCAAAAAAATGAAAGAGTTTAAGGATAAAGTAGCTGTTATTACAGGGGCGGGCAGCGGCATTGGGCTGGCTATAGCACGGCGTTGTGTTCAGGAGAGGATGAAGGTGGTGCTTGCTGACGTTGAGCAGGATGCCCTGACCGGGGCTGAAAAAGAATTAACTGCCTTGGGCGGAACCGTACTGCCGGTTTTAACGGATGTTTCCAGTGCCGATCAGGTTGAAGCTCTGGCCAGGAAAACAATTAATACATTCGGAGGTGTACATCTCCTCTGCAACAATGCCGGTGTCGCCGCGGACGGTACAATTTGGGAATGCAGTGTGGCCGACTGGGATTGGGTTATTGGCGTTAACCTCTGGGGAGTGCTGAACGGTATTCGTACATTTGTACCCATCATGCTCTCCCAGGACACCGAAGGCCATGTTGTCAACACAGCTTCAACCGCAGGTATCCTGCCCTACCATCCGGGGGCAAGTTACCATGTTACCAAGCACGCCGTCGTGGCTCTGTCTGAAAATCTATACAGATCCCTGGGGGAACGGGGCGCAAAAATTAAAACATCCGTTTTGTGTCCTGGATTCGTGAAGACGCGGATTCTTAGTTCTTTGCGCAATCGGCCGGCGGAGTTAAGAGTAAAGTCCTCTCCAATACCGTTGAGCACGGAAGCTGAAGAAGCCGCCTGGGCTTACCTTGAAAAGAATCAATTTAAGGTGCTGTCTACCTCTCAGGTGGCGGATATGGTCTTTACCGCCATCAGGGAGGGAAAGTTTTATATTTTGACTCACCCGGAGTTCAATGAAGTTGTCAGAAAACGGATGGAAGCCATTATCCAGGGACAAAACCCGGAAATTAAGCCCTTATCCTTCAAGAGGGACCAAGCACATACCCAACAATAAAGGTTTTGCTTGTGCATGACTTGCTGACAAATAATCCCATGTACCAATAACTTAATAACTTGGGTACCGGTAAACCATCACGAAAATGAATTTTATTTTTTTTTTAATAGTTATTAGAATTAACAAGCTACCAGGCTTCCCGGATTGCACCGCTGCTTCCGGGGGAGGACTTTATTTCCCGGTCAATTGCTTTTAATACTCTTGGCCCGTTTCCCCTCTCGTAACGTGGCCGCTGTTCATAACAGCTACTTTGTTGTGTTAGTGAACAACGGATGAAACTGCCCGCCGCACGTTTAAAACCCCGTTTTAGTAAACGGGGTTTTAAACTAGATAAACCCTTTTTCTTTAGCCATCATTACTCCTTGAAAAATAGCATCATCTGTGTTTTTTGCTTCAAATTCATAGGTTTGAGCCGTACCTGGTACATCCGGCGCAAACAGCAGGCCAAACAAGTTATCCTTCGCGTTGTATCTTACTACGATCAAATACTCCGTGATCTGCGCTATTACATTGTAATCACGCAAACAACCACTTCCTTTAATCCTTGAGATCCCTGCAAAATTTTTATATTTTTAAGAATAAGTTTTCAGGCAATAAGATGGCAAAAAAAGGAATCTATTCCATTGGGTTTTTACTACGCAGTAACTATGCGGCTTTCAGCCTGTAAGCCCAGTTTCTCAACAGCCTGCTCCCGCATTTTATATTTTAAAATTTTCCCTGCGGCATTCATTGGAAATTCCGTAACGAAATCAATGTAACGGGGAGTTTTATGCTTCGCCATATGTGAACGGATGTAGTCCTTAAGTTCATCGACTGTCATTGTCACATTATCTTTAAGGATCACGCAGGCCATAATCTCCTCGCCATACTGTTTGTCGGGCACGCCTATTACCTGAACATCCTTGACTTTAGGATGGGTGTAGATAAAGTCCTCAATTTCCTTGGGATAAATATTCTCACCGCCCCGGATGATCATATCCTTGATCCGGCCGGTTATTTTGTAGTAGCCATTCTCGTCACACCTGGCTACATCACCGGTGTGAAGCCATCCATCTTCATCAATGGCAGCTTTGGTTGCCTCGGGCATTTTGTAGTACCCCTTCATGATGTTGTAGCCGCGGGCTACCAATTCACCATCGGTATCAGGGGGCAAATCCTTGCCGGTCTCGGGATCAACAATCTTGCACTCGATACCGGGCAGCGCGCGGCCGACAGTGTTTACGCGCAGTTCCACGGAATCATCTGTGCGGCTCTGGGTGCAGCCGGGGGAAGACTCAGTCTGGCCGTACACAATGGTAATCTCTTTTACGTTCATCTTATCCACTACATCCTGCATAACCTTGACGGGACAGGGACTGCCGGCCATAATACCGGTTCTCATATGGGAGAAGTCCGTTTTGGAGAAATCCTCATGTTCAAGCATCGCGATAAACATGGTGGGAACACCGTTGATAGCGGTAATCTTCTCCTTGTTTACACAATCAAGCGCCCACCTGGGTGAAAAATATGGTATTGGACAGAGGGTAGCACCATGGGTCATTGACGCCGTCATGGAAAGCACCATACCAAAACAGTGGAACATGGGTACCTGAATCAGCATCCGGTCAGCTGTGGAAAGATCCATGCAGTCACCGATGCACTTGCCGTTATTTACGACATTATAATGGGTGAGCATAACACCCTTGGGAAAGCCGGTGGTTCCCGAAGTATACTGCATGTTGCAGACATCATGTCTGTTGATGGAAAGCGCACGACGGTAAACCTCCTCAAGGGGGACTTGCTCGGCCATGGCCATGGCGTCATCCCAGGTCAGGCAGCCCTTCTGTCTGGAATCAATGGTAATGATGTTGCGCAGGAAGGGCAGGCGCTTTATATGCAGCGGTTTCCCAGCTTCGGAGGTCTCCAGCTCGGGGCAAAGCTCCTTGATAATGCTTACATAATCAGAGTCCTTATAACCGTCGATCATGACCAGGGTATGCGTGTCCGACTGGCGCAGGAGGTACTCCGCTTCATAAATCTTGTAGGCAGTATTTACAGTGACAAGAACGGCGCCTATCTTGGTGGTCGCCCAGAAGGTGATGAACCACTGGGGAACATTGGTTGCCCAGATGGCAACGTGATCACCGGGTCTAACGCCCAGGGCAATCAAAGAGCGGGCAAAGGTGTCGACATCATCCCGGAACTCGGCGTAAGTCCTGGTATAATCCTGTGTAGTGTATTTAAAAGCATACTGATCGGGAAACTCTTCAACAACCCGATCCAGCACCTGGGGAAAGGTCAGGTCAATGAGCGTATACTTCTGCCAGATGTATTTCCCTGTACGCGCGTTGTTTTCGAACAGGTGGCCCTTTACTATATTTACACCACTAAAGCGGCTCATATAGTTGGCAAAATTGGGGAAGACAACCCCTGCGTCGTCAAGATCCTCCGCCCAGCGCTTGACCCATTCAAGAGATATATAGCCGTCGTAGTTAATTGAGCGCAACGCCAGCATCATATCGTCAATGGGCAAATCGCCCTCCCCCATCATACGATACCGGATAGAGCCGTTCTCTACAACGGAATCTTTAATATGTACATATTTGATATAGGCGCCGAGATTCTGCACAGTCTTTTCAGGTTTCTCACCTGCAAACCGGTAAGGATGATGCAAGTCCCACAGGGCTGCCACCGCATCACTTGCCACTTCGTCAAGCAGCCTGCACAGGCGGGCAGTGTCGGTGTAAACACCGTTGGTTTCCACCAGCAGGGTTACACCCTTTTCTTCGGCAAGCGGCACCAGGCGCCGCAGGGCAGCCAGAACAACCCCGTCATCCACCTCGCCGGTAATGTACGGCTCAAGATCCCCTAGAATGCGGATGTAGGGTGTGCCCAGCCTGGCAGCCAGATCAATATACTGCACAATCTCAGCATGGTTCTTATCGGCATCTTCAGCAAATTTCAAGCAGCAGCCGGACGTGAGGCATGGTATTTCCAGACGCAGCTCGGAAAGCTTTTTTATTGTTTGCGGGAGCTGTTCCTCGGAGAAAGGCTGTGCCCGGACCGCAGATATTTCATCGCCCAGTCCGCGGATTTCAATACCTTTAAAACCGAGGTCCTTGGCCATGGAATAGATCTCGACCCAGCTGAAGTTAGGACAACCAAGTGTTGAAAAAGCAAGTTTCATAATATATTCCCCTCCTAAAAGTTTTATAATATTCCCCTCATAAATTAAAAATGCTTTCGTCTCTCAGCATTATCGCTAGAGACGAAAGCGTTAACTTCCGTGGTACCACTCTATTTGGTATGATCCATACCCACTCTCCAGGCATCGGTCAAAATGACGAATGCCCTCCCGTGATAACGGCGGGAAACCCGTTCGCACCTACTTGCTTTTAAGCCGCCAAATGACATCTTTAAGCTTTCAGCTGACTGCTCAAGGGGGAGTTCACATTTGCTCTGCGCACTGTTTTTCAGCATCCAACAGCTCTCTGTAGCAACATACCGCAAAGTGTTTTCCCTGTCATCGCATTTAAATAATTCTTGAGCTATGTTATCAAATAATTAACTATCTGTCAAGTGAGAATTACACGAATTTTACAAGTTTGTTTTTACCAGGATGCAGGTCGCCAGCTGCCGGTTAACGACCTACCTTATTTACATTTATATATAGGGTAACAGCTTCCTGCAGCTAATTTCCCATTGACGATCCTTTCCCTCAAAAAAATTATTAATATAAACCGTCCAAATATTGTCCCAACTGTCGGCAACTGCGCCTATGCCACTTCCGGTACCGAATATTCCAGGAGCAATTTGCATCTCCTGACCCCATCCGTAATCCCTTGAATAACACCTGCACCATATCTCCGATATATTGCCGCCAATGAATTTATTCCAGATTATGAATATATCACCGTCACTATTGCTGACAGCCCGCACAGTACTATCACTGCTAAGTTGCCCGGTTGTAAGTTGTACTTTAGCCGCACCCTGTTGCTCCGCCCTGATTCTCAAGTACCACAGCAGACTTGTTTTGAAATCTACCTCAGAAGAAAAGAACACCCATATATCGTCTGTATTATCCTTAACAACCGACAAACCGCCTGATACCTTTTGTGACAAAGGATAAATTTCTTCCTTACCCCAGGTTGGTTTGGCCGTGTCTTTGAGATCACAGGAAATTTTGTGTATGCTTGAACCATCCAACCATAATACCTGGATATTGTTGTTTCCATCTAAAATAGCAACCGGGTGTCCCGCCGACTGGACCGGTATCTTTTGCCTGCCGTCCCAATCTTCATTATTCCTTCCTGAGGTATTGGGCTTACGCCTGTTGTACCATATGGCATCTTTCCCCGACTCGGGGTCCGAGTCCATCCAGAACAGCCATAGATAATTATTATGCATAATTGCGAATACTTCACATTCATTATTGCTTATCGACATGCCGGGAACCTGAATTTCGACATCTTTCCATTCATCTACATACTTGGTAAAAAATATATAACGGTTACTTCCTCTATAATCGCCGACCCACAGGGCGTATAATTCATCTTTATTTTTCAACAGGAACGGGTTACAGGGGCGAGCATAACCACGCCCAACTCTTGTAGGACCATGCCAGGCATTGCCATCATATACCATAAAAGAAAGGTACCAGGAATCTATAAAACCTGCTCCCCGGTTCTCCTGCCAGCAGACTTGCATGACTCCATTTCCTTCAATTATGGAAGGACAAGATTTCTTATAACCGGTTTTAGCTAAAGATTGGGCAGGCATACCCGGCATACCGCCCCGCAGGAGCGCATTTAACGCTTCCCGCAAGCTGGTATTTATATATGATCTTCCGGTGTGGGCAAGCCTGTAACCGGCGCCAAAAGCATCGGCTGCTATAGTCTTTACATCTAGCTTTATTTTTTCCACGTCAGGCTGTGAGACAAGCGTCACCCCGGTCCGGCGCAGATCGACAAGTACGGATAAGTCCCTGCCATATTGCTGACGGTAATCCAAGCGTGCCAGCGGGTAATAAACATGACCCTTTCTGCGATAAGCCTCAGGGACATCTACCGTGTTTCTTTCACAGCCCTCCAATACCCGTACTACCCAGTCGCGCTTGATACGCACGCAAGTTGGGACGCCAATAGCCTTATTGACAAGATCTTTATCCTCATGCTCGTCAACTATACGCTCCCATACATCCAGGTAGTACAAGTTGCTGTGGTCCTGATCAAGCTTTTTGCCGGTAAGCGGCAATAGAGGGTCTACACCCAGGGCAGCGGCCAGGGTATCGTTTTCGTACAGTTGTTGATCCGTATAGTGCAAATCACATTCATTAGTTACTTCCCATCCTTCCACCAGACAGCGGCCCGCACCCTCAGGAGTCCCGTCACCACCCTTGATGATAAAATCATTTTCCGGGACGGCGATTACGCGCAGGTCTGAAGCAACCCTTGAAATTGCAGCAGCGACTTCATTAGCAGTTGCCTTCCCAATATCTTTAAGCTGATCGCCTTTAAATACCACTTTCCAGGTTTTCGTCCAATTGGCCTTTCCAGTGCTGGAATTAAGAGGAATGCGCGCAGCGTTGATCACCAACGACATACCTTCTTTTAAAGCAAACGGCTCTCTCGCCGTTCCGGAGAGACGCGCTGCAAGACCGTTGCCCGTAGCCGAACAGTTGGCAGCTCCAAAACCCAGAATATCAGCAGCTGTTGATAGGCTTTGATCGATTGTAATTACCGTGCGCATGCCGAATTCACCGTTCAGCGATAAGCGAATGCAGCCGGCCTCTTTGGTTCTCTCAATTTTAAAACCATCATTGCCAAGAGGCACCCCATTACCCACGAACCACTTGATAAACGTTTCAAGTTCGTATTTTCGAATATCTTCCAGCTCGTTCCAGTCAGCGTCAACAATCGGCACACCCTGCTGCAGGCGAACACCGACATAGTGCTTCAACTTATCGAAGGTATTTCTTGAAAAGTTACCCTTGCCCACTTAGCTCCTCCTTCTTTTAGCAAATGAATTTCGTTAAAACAAAAAGATTTTGAGGGGCTACCCACGAGACAGCTAAAAAAATAGCCGGACCACTCTGATCAGGGTTTCCGAAGCGGCCTTCTGTATGACTGGATGCCGCACACAATTAATCATCCTAAGCTCCCCGTTAAAACGCCCAAAAAGCCCAAATTCTCGCAATTCGCAGGTCTCATTTTTTTCCGGGAAATCCTTCCCCAGGACAACCCGTACCTCCAGCCTGTGTGTGGGCTGGTCGGTTTTATTGTTTTTGTCATCGAGATAGGAAATGTCTGTTTTCGGGTCAATGATAATCTGTTTTTTATAAGGTTTTACCAGATCGGTTAGTGATGCCGCCGGCTGTTTGGGATTATTGCCCCACGTTTCCGACCCCATGCCCACCTTCATGCAATAGATACCGCTTGCATTCTGATCTCTCTTCATTAAGGCCGCCAACAGGACGCGGCCGTTTATGACAATAGTATTGGATATCCACCCGCTGTCAAAAACCAGCTGGTTTTCTGCGTTAACAATGGTATCTCGATACATGCCGCGCAGTGCCCCTACGACATTTTCCATGACTAACCTCCACTTTTCAAGCCGGCTTGCCAGGTCCGGAACCGTGTAACAACCGGGTCAGCTTTACAATCCACCGACCCGTGCTCGCGGAAGGACTCGCTCCATGACCGCAACCAGACCCAGTCGGGCAAAGTATCTATGTAAGCTTCTCCCGGCACGTCATATTGCTCGACCCGCTCAAGTATGTCCACATATTCCTCTTCGACGCGAGCCTGCTCCTCATCGTCCGGGAAATCATAAGTATAAACTTTTTCAAAAACAACCGGCGGTTCTATTACGAACACAATCCGCGTCTGAGCCGGCAGGAACCGCTGAATTAGCCCCTTGACCAGTTCCTGCCCGCGGACAATCAGCTCCGCATCCAGTGTATCCGGTGTTAGATATACGCCCACCGTATCCCGCGCGCACCAGGCGTCATTATTGATTACCACCTGGTTGGTGTCATGCACCCGGGTGTCATAGGTGTAGTGCACACGATTTTCAAAAGCCTCTTTCTGCAGGCGGACATGGGCCAGCATCTCAGCGTTGCGCGTGTCAACGGTGCATGATTGAAGGGGATAGCCATTAACCGGAGATTGCCCTTGAACACGAAAATAACCCCTGCGCTGTGACCGCCAGAAGACACGCAGCCGACCCTTCGAATCTACCAGTGCCGCCGGCTCCTTGTCCGCTGCGGGATGGTCGGTGACCTGGACTTTCCTTCCCCACTTATTACCATTGAAAGTTTTGCTCCAGATTTGCCACCGTCCTTGCTCATCTTCGGCATGCCAGAACAACCATATTTTGTTCCCCTGGACAACCGCGGCGGGTGATTCATCATGCGGTCCGTCCGTGCCGGCATCATCCTTCTCAATCCATTTGCTGCCGTCATAAGTCAGGCACCGCAGCCGGGAGCACAGTCCCTCCTCGCTATAGTAATCTTCACAGTAAAAGAGCCACAGAGTATTATTGTTGTCAACAACGGCGGCAGGCGCCCAATGACGGATGCCGGCAGTGGTAATTCTCCCGGGCGGTCCCCACTGGCCGTCTTTATGGACCCTGGCCCAGATATCGGTGGGACCGCGACGGTTGGATTGCCAGAACACCCAGACCTGGTTTCCCAATGCCACTGCGGCCGGATTGGAGTCATCTGCGGGATGCAGTGACAGGTTCCTGGCAGGGTAGGAACAAGCTTTGTCCGGTGTTTCGTTATCAATAGAACCGGGTAGAACAGGTGTCCACCAGATCTCGCGTTTCCCTGGTTGACCGGCTTCACAGAACAGCCACAGCTCCTTGTCAACCGCTATCACCGACGGAGCTCCGGCGTTTTGCAGAAGGCTGCCGGTGTCATCCTGCTGGTAAAGCTCGATCCGGTGCGGAACAGTACCGGAGACATCAGGGTTTTGACACCAAATGCCGCACCCGTCGCTCCGGCTGGAATGCCAGAACAGCCATAAATCGCCGGCTGCGTCACATGCGCCGGCAGGACGCCCGTCGTAGTTTTCTGCTTTTGAATACTGCACCGGCCTTAGCCAGGCTTTGCCCGCACTGTTGCGTGAGATTCCCCAGATATCCCACAGATGAAGTGTTTCAGGCGCATTACTCAGGCAGACATTATGAACATATTCCTTGATACGGCAGTTCCATCCGGTGACCCTGTTTACCAGAGCCTCAAGATTAGGTAGGGTACCGACTTTCCGGTACAATTCCGGAGCAAACAGGATCTCCATGCGCTGTGAAATTTCATCCTGGGCCAGATCCAAATCCCAGCCGATCCATCTGGCCAGATGAGGCAGGAGGCCGGCCTGTGTATGCAGCACGTCGTGAAGGCCGCGCAACCCCTCCGCCCGGCACCTGAAATAGTCCAGAGCAGCCCCAAAGACCTCGAGAAATTTGCGCAGTTGCCCCCTACCCCTATCGGAAGGCGAGGGTTCATCATAGGAGCGGTGCACCTCGGGAAGGAGCCGGTAAAGCTGACCGGCAAAGTCATGGCTTATTGTGGCCATCCCGGAAGCGCGTGCAACCGGGATGGCCGGCAGGTCATCATCGGCAAAAAGAGTGTAGTAATAACAAATCCCTGCAGCAAGCTCTGTTTTATTCAGACATCCGGACAGGCTTTTCTTTATATAGTTTTCCGCAACCCCTTCATCCGCTATCTTGAAAGTATATGTACGGCCGCCCCTGTCAGGGTCTTCCTCCTCAACGAGAACCCCGCTGCTCCCCGGGGCCAGGCACGCGTCAAGATTATATGTCTGCGGAACTGTGTGCCGGGCATGTTTCAGGCCTGAATTCACTGGAAGATATATGTCGAGCACCAGCACGCCGTCTTGCGGGTCTACAGGATATCTTCGTTCGCGCCGGAGAAGCCTGAACCGTGTAGACTCCTGTCCGGATGACCTCCAGGTCCATTCCAGATCGATGCGCTGTCCGCCCAGGTATGTTCTGGCCTGCAGTTCAACGTCCACTTTTGCCTCCTGTTACTTTGAAATTGATACCTGATAAAAATGGTATTTCGTTCCAATCGAAACGCAGCACGCCCCAAACCGGCTCAGGATCCAGTCCTTCCGGGGGAGGCGTAACCCGTTCGAATCCGGAGATGATAACCCCTTCAACGCCATCAATAGCTTCAATAACCTCATACACCTTGCTGACATACAGTATCTGGGCAAAATCCACATTTTCCAATGCAAGCAAACGGCTTACTGCGTCTTCGACCCGTTGCCGGACGGAATCTCTAAAATATTGTGGCTTAATGAACAAATCACCTTCGATTATTACCTCCACATATACAGGGTCTTTAACTTCTACAATCGTTGTAAGCATTCTTTTGTCTTCAAAGTAAAGCCGCAAATTCTCTTTGAGGGTATCGCTGGGCTTACCGCCCCCGGCCGGCACCACATACAACTCCACCGTGTTCCAATTGGCTGCCCGTGCCCTTACCTTTGCCACTCCGAAATCCCTGGCATAAGCCTCATAGTCCTCTACAGTGACCGCCCGGCTGCGGGCTCGAAACAGTTGAGGTCCCCGCAGGACTGCCTCGGCGCAATCCTCACGCTCCCTGCCTCCGGAGGAAGCATTCGGGTTGAAGACCAACTGCAGGTTTGAGCCCCTGTCTCCAATCCCGCTCACCTTGAAAACGGTATTTCCCGGTATATTCCCCTTAACCCCGCCGCCAGTCCGGTAGGAAGCGGTTATATTGTTTATCCCCTTCTGAGGAATTCTTCCGAACTTGCCGTCGCCGAACTCTATCCAGGCCACATCCGACTCGTCGTAGCGCACAACGTAATGCTTACTGGTGGAATCACTGTAAAAGAGTGTATCCCGGCGTTCCCACTTTTCCCCGTCCACATAAACTTCCAGCGAGTCAATAATGAGAGGCGTTCCCGCGAGCCTGAAACGCTGGCCGGAGCTATTATCAGAGGATCCAACAATTTCTTTTTCTATGACGGAATCCACCTGAACCACGGGCAGGCTCTTATAGCAGCGATATGTTTTACCGTCGGTGTGCTGGATTAGGGGGAGTTGTCGAAGATCAATGGTCAACGGTTGCCGCACATACCGGAAAATGACCGGGTCACCTCCGCCAGGACCGGTAGTGGTCTTGAACTCAGCCTTATCGTCGATAGTGACTATATGGGCATCCGTTTCTATATCCGGTTTGAACAGCAGAATCAGGTCTACAGAGGCCGGCTGGGCCGGACGCAGTTCATACCCGATCAGGCGCAGCAGGTTGATAACACTGCTCCGTTCCACTGCGGTATCCAGGAAACTCTCGTTGGCGATCCGGTCCTGGTAGTAGAGGATTAAGTCGCCCATGTAGGCAAACAGCTCCAGCAACATGACGCCCGGATCGTTGGCCGAGTGATCCGTCCAGCCCGGAAATTTTTCCCTGGTAAGGGCCAGCAGCGCATCCCGAAGCGAATTATAGTCCTTGTTTGTATAATCAATATAAGGACGGTTGGACGTGTCGCTTTCCTTTTGCCCGTTAGATACGCTCATACTCAGATACCTCCCAGCCCGATGGGCACCGATAGATTCTGGGGCTGCTGCGTCTGACCGATCACGTACCGGATTTCAACATGGAGCTTCCCTTCCTTCTGCGTGACCGTCACTTCCTGTACCTGTACCCTGGGCTCCCATTGGCCAATGGCTTTAGCAATCTGATGCTGCACGATGGCCCGCAACGCGTCATTGTTTGGGTCATGGACAAGCTGGCGCAGGCCGCCGCCATAATCGCGGCGCATCACCCTCTCTCCAATGCCGGTCAGCAGGATGTGCTTGATATTTTCCTCAAGTTTTTCCGGGCCGCTGGTCCAGGCCACCCGGCCCGACGCATCGATGTGGAAGGGAAAAGAAAAGCCGCTATATTTTTCACTCATAATCTCTTACCTTTACTGGATTTTGCCCGGGTTTGTCTGAGTACAGATAACCTCGGCGTTTCCTTGCTGGCTCGTCGCATCTCCCGTTGTGACTACATGGACGCTCCCTTTTGTTACAATTCCGACAACGTCCCCACTCCTGATAAAGGCTTCTATCGCGCCGGCCAGATCCCGTGCCAGCTGTTCATGGACCCTGTCCTCAATCTCCATAATTTTTTCCTGTACCTCTTCGGGCTGCAGTTTACCGATCTCTTTTGCTGCCGTATCTTTGGCGTTCTTAAAAGCCCTTTTGAGATTTTCCTGCAGCTCTGCGGTTTTTAAAGGCATACATTGACTCCTCGCGATATGGACATTACTTTACAGCTTTAACCTTCCGGCTTACAGCAGGGGACAGAGGCTGGGCGGGAGGCAGCGGCGTACTGGTGGGTCCCACCGCCGTAGTGTGAGTATGGTTAATAAACAAGTCCCACAGATTCCCGAATGAAACCCCCACCACTACTCCTTCACCGGAAGAGCCACCCAGATTGATAGCTTCGGCATTTAAGGTAATCCCTTTTGAGTCCATGGTTATGTTAACCTTGTCCCCTGCGGCAAGCTTGATGCCGTTTTTATCCATAATGATAGTGTTTTTATTCTGTTCATCGGTGATTATCAATTTCCCGGACCCCTCGCTGTCATCCAGTTGAATCACATGGCCTGAAATCGTGCGGATAACTTTTTGGGATTTATTCGGCGCCTGGTTGTCAGCAGTATCGGGTGTCTTTCCTTTCGGATACCAGACGCCGGTCCAGATGGGGTAATTGATGTCGCCGGCGGCAAATTCCACCCAAACATTGTCTCCCACCTCCGGGATGAAGAAAAAGCCGGGCGGAAAACACGGTTTGGCCTTAACCTGGATGGGACGCTGGCTCTTGCCATCCGGCGTCTCTTCCAGAATACCGTGCACCTCGACCAAGAGCTCGCCCCGGTGGGGTTGTTCCTGGGGAGAGTCGTTATCCAGGACCACTCCCGGGTATTTGCCGTAGTATTTTTTTATAGCGTATTCCTGTTTATTGTCTTCTGTTTCGAACATAATCTCCTCTTATCGCCGGCACTGGAACTCGGTCCGATAGCCTTCCTTATTCAACACATGCCGCACCTGGGACAGGTACCAGGTGCCGGAAAAACGGCCGCCCACACCGGCAATGCCGATGGTGGACTGGGCATGGATGCGGTGGTTGCCGGAAACGCTGCCACTTGCTCTCATGCCGTATAAACTGGTGTTAAAATGATTCCCGGCCCGCTTGTTTAATTCATCCTGCGTGGTGAAACCCGGTGTAACCTCTCGCTCCACGCTTCCCAGTTCATCCCGCAACTGCTGCTGAACGATGCCTGCAGCCGAAAGAAGGTTCTTTAGAGACAAAGCCCTGGCCGGATAGCGTTTATAGAACTGGGTGAGGTTCTCATCCATGAAACGGTCTTCGATGATTTCTGCATTCTGAACCGGCTCCGTGACCTGCTCTATGCGCTGCCCGGTATCGAAATCGGTACCTGAAAAAACACGCGGAAGCCGGATTTTGGCCGTATCGACGGTAGCTTCAAATGACAGGAGGCGGTTGGTGCCACCATATCTGCCGTAATAAAGCGTAACTGCCGGTTTTGCTTTCATGATCTTGTACTGCGACTTAAAAAAGAGCTCGTCTTTGTCCTCACCGCTTACCACAAACATTTCACAGCCATATCTGGACCCAAGCCTGAGCAGGAAAGCCAGGTCGGTTTCTTCCTGCTGGCGGATACCATTGGCCGAAAAATACGGGTTCTCCTTCAGATCAACCTTTATATCATTCTCGTTGAAATAATTTTTCGCGATATCCTTCACGATCTTTTCCAGCGAAGTATCGGTCCAGACACGGTTTCGTTTCCGTAGCCCCATATTCATGCTCCTGTCAAAGGCCAGGAGCCTGAGAGCCGGCACACCATGATGGGGGAAACTCCCTTCGACCTTGAAGATCCGGCCACGGAAGATAACCGAATGATCGCTGACCGTACCCAGGTCGATCTCAACCAGCATCCCCTCCTGCAGGGCATGGCTGAATACCTTGAACGGATCGTCCATCTCTATCGTAAGCATGTCCGGCCCGGTACCGCTTTCCTCGATCGTTAATGAGGACAGGTCATGGGACAAATCATAAGAGGCGTGACCGGCCCTGACTGAGACGCGGTAATAAAGGTCGTTTTTCACTTTTACCTCCGCGGCGTACGCGTGGCTACCCGGATTGGCGGGATAACGAGGGTGTCGCCCGCTTTCCAGTCCAGGGGGAACTTAAGTGGATTGGCGTCGGCAATGCGCCACCAAAGATCCTCACGCCCATAGTAGTGCGCCGCCAACTGATCCAGGGTTTCGTTTCCCACTACCGTATGAATAATGCTATCGGGATAATCTTCCATAGGTACGGCGGGACGTTGGGATAAACTCAACCGTCCGTCTCTTTCTACAGTATCCAGTCCATAATACCTTGAATAAATAGAGACAGGCATCCTTCACCTCTAAAATGGCCTAATATTTTGGATTCCCATAGCAGCCAGGGCACTTCTGCGGGCCTTGTCCAGGGTGTGGAGTTTATTATCCATTTCTTCGATAACCGTAAGGGTGATCTTCACTTCTGCCCGCACAGGTGCCAGGGCGCTGTTAAACTGTGTTTCAGTGATGTCCATGCCGGTCAAGACACATTCCAGAATCTTCGTTCCGAAACCGAAAATACATGTGGGCGGCGAGCTGATCCGCCTGCCCTCTTCCCCGCTGCTTATCATCGCCCAGGCGTCGGTCCTGGGGTACAGGAAGGAGCGCAACTTGGCCAGTTCCGTCGATATCCCGTTATCCACTGGTGTCGGGTTGAGCGCATTCGTGCCCTGTTCAAAGCCGTGCAGTTTTATTTCAAAGGAGATCGTCCGGTCGCCACCGCCGGTATATACCTTTCCCGGCGAATCTTCGCTCAGACTCGCATAGCGCTCGGCGTAGTATACAGCTTTGTTGTCGCTTATGGATTCAGGGTTAAACTGGAAGGTTACAATTAATGGCGGGTTAACCTCAACATTAGCGAGAAACCCACGCAGCACCTGTTTTTCGATCATGCTTATACTCCTTTACTCACGGCGCTTTTTAGCGCAGCAGGCCCAGTCTAAAGCGTTCCTCTTCAGCCAGCTTTTGTATTTTCTGCATGAACAACCGCACCAAATTGTCACTAACAAGATTCTCTGCCGTCGTCATGTCAATTGCCTTTGCACGGTTCGATGCAATTGATTTAGCTTCTTCCCTTTCTCTAATGGCTTCAGCTACCTGGCGTTTCATTGTATGCCTGATGGTTTCCATTACCAGGCTCAGCCCTTGCAGGGATACCGGTCCGGTGGCCAATGTCGAAGGCCCCCCGTACAGCCCGGGTTCAGACAGGGGCGGTATTTCTTTTCTACCGCCAGCTGGCGGCGGGCTTTGGAACAATAGCTCCGTCTGCCCAGCCCTGCGTCCAGGTGCTGCCGGTATTACCGGCCGGTAAAAGGCCACCGGGAGAGTTCCGGGTGTAAGCCCTCTAAAACCAGCAGGAGAACCTGCGTTTGGGGCAGCTCCCAGGGCGCGGACACTGTGTGTATGCCATCTAAAACTACCCGGAGAATCCCGTAACGGGGTTTTATCCGGAAAAACCGGCGGCATTGAACCATACGGGCGTCCGGAAACCAGTAGAGTCCCTGCTGCTACTTCTTCTCCTTTTGTACCTACAATGACCTGCTTGTCCATTGCTCTGGTTCCCGGCACAGGCAGTTTGTCCGCCAGCCTTGCCAAACCTGAATGGGGTGACAAATTTTGCAGGAAAATGCGGGGCTGAGGAAAAGTACCCGTGTATACATTTGAGTGTACCCTTTTTGTCCGCAGCAGGTTAACAACCGGCGCCAACGGTGTCTTAGATGACAGCTCTGGCACACGCAGTTTCCTGGAAAATGGGGAAACCAGGGCAAGGGCCATCAGCGGCTGCGCTGTTTGCTGCGAAGGCAAGCGCTCCGGTTGTGAGGTAATGGCGGGCGTAGCAGGCGCGGGCGGTCTCATTAGCGGTTCTTCAGCGCCAGTAGTTGCGGCATCCCGTTCCGGCATCTCCAGCCATCCCGGCTCCAGCCAGGGCATTGCCGTCAGCAGGCCAATAGACCTGGCCCCTGCAGCTTGCGGCCAATTACGACCGCCTAAAGCCAGAAAAGGCGTGATAAGCCGGAGCAGCCAGCAGCAAAACACGCGTTTCCTGCGCCGTGCCGTCAGATTCAGCCCCCATCCGGCGCTCAAATGAGCGGGCGGTGAGACCGGTTCGCTCCTTTCCATCATCAGTTTCAACCTCTTTTCAACCGCTCGGCCAGGGTTTCCCAGACCCGGTTATCCTCATCGATCTTTTCAGCAAGCATTCTCACAAAAGCCTGCCGTTCGCCAACAGCCAGCTCCATGATTTCTGACCAAGGCCAGTGCAGGTGGTACGCCAGGTAAAAAACCTCCTGGCGCAGCCGGCGCCCACCTCCCAGCTCTAGACGAAAAAATTTACAACATCAATTACCCCCTGAAAGGAGGTCCCGCAAGAACCGCAGCGCACCAGGAACTGAAAATCAACACCCGGCATTTGGCTGTTCAACGCCTGGTATATATGGTGGCGATCACCCATGGTGAGATCACGCAGGATTTTTATCCCGTAGGCTTCCAGGGCTGCCGGGGGGAGAGTTCCGAAGCGCTTTATACAGCGTAGCAGCAGGACATCCTGAGCCCTCAGCGGGTCTTTTTCGGCTATGGATGACACAAACTCCTCGTCGATGCCGCGCGGCAGGGTCAGGACAATTTCAGTGTGCAGGGTGCCTTCCCGGTCCACATAGCCGTCCTCCAGCTGCACAGTGATGTCAGCCAGAGCCTGGCCTTCCTCAAGCCTGCGTACCGGGATCTTGTTTAAATCGTGAACAACAGATATCTCAGTATCGCACCGGGGACAAACATATAACGCAGGTAAATGCTCGCCAAGGGTAATCCGGCGCAGTTCGAGCAGCAGGTAATTACGATCGACCGTGTACATCTCCGATACAATCTGTGACGTAACTGTCTCAATATCTCCCAGCCGGATCAGGCAGCTCCGGATAAGTTCCGTAACCAGCCTGCCGGACGAAAGTGTTTGATCATAAAGCAGTGACTCTTCGTGTCCCCGCATTTTGCGGATTACCGCCTGCCGGTGGACCCGGCCGGCTCCGTCGGTGTATCCGACAGGCAAAAGCACTTCAAATTCACGCGGGTATTGGGCCATAAGTCAGTCCCTCCAGGTTGTCAAACACGGTACATCCGCTCGATTGCCAGGACTATCGTCTGTTTCATAAGGCCGGGACTTCCCGCCTCCAGGTCGCTGAACCTGGACGATTTAATCCAGGCCCCTTCGAACACAAAGCGCATAACTTCCTTCTGGTGTTCCTTGACGACGATGGAGCCGTTACGCCGCAGTTTGGAGCCTGTCCCCGTCCCGTCAATGGAGAACATTGTCTGAAACCATTCTTTAAAAGCCCTGTCGGCGCTGCTGCCGTCCATGTTCCTCTCAAGAGTCAAATCGCCATACTTGATAATTCCCGAGCTGATTTTATGGATAATGTTGGCCCCGCCGTCCGGCTGTTCAATCGCCTCCACCTCGCCTTCAGTAAGGCCGGAAACTTTAGTGATATTGGGACTCTCAATTCCTTCGATTTCCACTACAAACTCATGGGTACGGTATGCTTCCTTAAAGCTAAGAGCGGCCATTGTCCCCCTCCTTATCCATTTTCGCCGGCGGTTGCCCCGCCTTCCTGCTGACCTACGGTAATGATGATGGTCTCAGCGGGCCGTGACGGGTAGAAATAGACCTCCACCGTAAGGATGCCTTGCTGGATGTTTGCAGGCGGGTTATTTTCTGCGTCCACCTTCACTGTAAACACCTGCTCCGGCGAACCCGGGCCGAATGCGCCCATGCGCCACAATCCCATCAGAAACGGCGTCACGGAGTTATACTTGATCTTGTTCCACAAAGCCTCATTGTTGGGCTCCTGCACAACCCAGCGCAGTCCTGATTTCAGTGAACTTTTAACAAAATTGAAAAGCAGCCTCACATTAACATAGTGCCAGAGCGTACTGGTACTCAGGGTCCGCGAGCTGTCGATCACGATGCCCTTCCCGGAGATAAAGCGCACCGCGTTTACGCTGCCGTTCTTGACCATGTCGGTATGTTCGGTATCTGTAATGTTGTACTGCACATCCAGCGCCCCGTTAATCCGGGCGGCATTGCCGGCAGGCGCCTTCCAGATGCCCCGTTCACGTTCCGTACGCGCATAGACACCCAGCACGTGGCCTGTGGGCGGTATAAATTTGGGTTTATGTCCAAGCGGATCGAGGGGATCATAGACTCTAATCCAGGGAAAATAGAGCGCACCGTATACTTTGTCGCCGCGGAACTTTTTGCCGTATTCTTTCGCAGCGCTCACATTCGCGCCTGCGGGCGTATGACCAACGAACATGCAATCGCCCCGGTTCTCGCAGTAGGTCAGCAAATCACTGACGACTTCCGGTTCGGTACTTTCCGGACAGCAAATCAGTTGGACTTCATATGTATTGAAGCGATTAACGGCATCCCGTACCTGACTTTTCACATTATCCTGGCTCAGATTGTCATCACTACCATCAATCAGGGGAGTGAGGCTGGTAACTGACAATGCCCCTTCTACGGGTGTCTGGATTGTAATAAACTTTGAACCCGCAGAAGAGTTGTTTATCTTCAATGCGGCATCCTGGGCATCCTTCAAATCTTCCCATACTTCGACCCTGTCCTTGCCGTAATACACAGCGAGATCGTAGTGTCCGGCATGCTCATTGTTCGTTGTGATCATAACGGAGAGATTGTTCCCCCATGCCCCCGGATCTTCTTTTCCCATATAGCCTGCCTTTACGATCAGATTGGTTCCCAGTTCAGCTGATGATGCGACAGCCGCAATAACATCTTCCCCGCTATGCACGCTGGAGTCAAAGCCCAGGGCTTTGCTGGTATCGTTTTCAATGACCTGAACAGTACGGTTTTTTCCAGGCATGGTGTGGCTTATGATAATTTGCTTGCCGTCCGGGGACAGGGCAGCCCGCAAACCGGCCGTCTTAAGGCTCTCATTGATGGCTTCTGCCACCTCCGCCAAATCAACGGCTCCCATATTAGTAATGTTTCCTGCACCTTGAACAAGCTCGCCTGAGAAACCAAGGATGCCGGCCAGCTTTCCACCGGCTTTGAGTGAAGCGTTTGCTCCGGTGCGGTCGGTCCTAATTGATAATTTGGCTTTCTCCTGCTCTTTTGTGACATAAGCCTGAATCCCCACAAATTCACGGTTTATAACCGCAGCCACCTCATCCAGGGTTGCCTTTTCCATGCCGCCTGGGAAGTCTTGTTCAACGAATGTATAGCTTTGCCCGGGCAGTCCATTAACTTCGAGGCTCAGATCCGCATCAGCCGGCAGTGAGCCTTCCAGTGAGCCTTCCAGGATGGCAGGCGTCCTGGCACGGAAATTCACGACATATTCGGCGCTTCCATCCACCTTTAATACAAGCCGGGCGTCCCCGGTAAAGACAAGCGGTTCTTCCGGCGTGCCTGCAACGGATGCGCAAGCAGCCCCGGCTTCGGCGCCGCTTGTGTTTACAAGCCTTGTAACGTACGCCATCGTCCCGCCGTTATCAAAGAATCCCTGAATGGCATAAGCTCCGTTGGCTCCTGCTTTGTATGAACCGAAATGTTCCTTAAACTGGCTCCAGTTAACCACCTGATACACTTCTCCCGGCACACCGCGCTCGGAGAGGATCATGAAAGCGGCAACCGAGGTCTGGGCCGGCTGAATGCTGGGTGCTGCCCGGCCATCTGTCTCAACGATGTTCAACCCTAAGTTATAGCTCATCCCTTCCTTTTTACCTCCTTCTCCAGGCCATAAGAATTTCCCACTGGCTGAATAAACATTGATTAGTTAAAAAAACACGTCATAATTTAATATACCAGTCCCCTGAGAACCTGCGCCGACCCCGATGAGACAGGTTTTCTCACCTTTTCCGGCCGCACTGACATGCAGTTGATAATTCCCCTCGCTCAGTCCGCTGAAGATAAAATCTCCCGACTCGTTGGTCAGGGTTTCCTGCAATAGTTCGCCGGAGGCCGTTTTCAGCCTTACCACAGCCCCGGCCACCGGAGCCGGGGTATTACCGGAAAGAGGATGCTGCGTATCCAGCACGCTGCCGCTGATTTGGATATGAGCTTCTTTCCTTTTGCCGGGCACCTGCCCGTAGCCCGTGACAAGAGTCGTTACCGGCATACCGGCGGAACCCTCCAGCCTTATTACCGGCAGTGTTACTATCAGATAAACAGCCGGTTTCCAGCGGTACCCGGCGCCCATGGAACCCCAGAATTCAGCCAGTTTGGGGAAACCGTCTCCCGGCAGAACGCAGACCGGTAGCACAGCGTCAGCCAACACCCGTGGAAAATCAGCGGGTAACGGGTCGGGAGCGTAAACCTGGCGCGGCGTCAGCGATTCCGTCTCCAACTCCAACAGAAGGCTTACCACCACCGACAGAATGGCTTGCTCCGCCAGTGCCGGCTCCACACCGTGGGCTATATCAGGAGCAGCAGGCTCCCAGGCTGTAATCAGATAATGGCAGTCCACCCACCGCGGCGCCGGCATTTCACAGATAACCCCGTTCCGGAACTCGCGCAAGGTTTCATTGGAACGCAGGCTGTAGTTCTCACGCAAATCAGCAAGGTAGATATTGATTGCACGCTGCTGTAAACCGCTCACATACTTACGCCAGTTCTCGTCAGGCGGTTCGAAGCCGATCTGGCCGGTTTTCAGCCCGAGGTTTTGGTTTTTCTCGAACAACTTGCGAAGAAGCAGGCTAATGTGATGGATCATGCAGCGTCGACCTCTTTCCCATGGTTGGAGACATGAAGACGTTGGGCTTGATTGCCTCTTGTTGAGTACAGCTCTTTAAAGATCCATAAGGATACGCATCTTCTAATAAAGCATCTGCTGAAGCGCATATCGTATTCGTGCTCGCTGGCCATGGTTTAGAATACGGTGTATTCGTGGCTTGATTGCCTTATTTATTTCCAATGCCTCTTCTTTGCTCACAACACTACGACATATGCGTTCTATTGCTAATACATCCTCTTCACTGATCCAACCATCAAGCAGTCTGTTTATCAATCTGATTTTCTCATAAACAGGTAAACCTTGAATTACATAAGGGGAGCCTTTCTTCAGCCAATCCCGGATTTCCGTGTCTGAAAATAAGGTCATGGTCTCCTTGCGAGCCTCTAAGTCCTGATATATACTTTCGTACGGTGCGGAAAAGGTAATAATTGTATATTCATGGACCACGCCAAAGTAACGGTCCTCCTCATATTTGGTATACTGAATATCTTGCGTGCTCACATCGACTGCCGATATGTAGGAACCAATATAATCCGTTTCTAAATCAGCATTTGGCCCTACCCCTCTAAGCCTGGTATTGAAGCTGATTTTTATGGTTATATTGGCATATACGCCTTCGTCCGGCTGGTTTTTCTTTATTTCAGCCGCCTTTGTTTTGAGTGCGCTTAAAGACTCAAGAATTTCTGGTTCAAGGCGGGTGATATCGCGCTCAATTCTTTCATTTTCCACATCCTGCTCTATTTTTGCCGTTAAAATTTGTAATAAGAATAGAATTAAATTCCCTTTACCAGATCCCGTTTTTCCTCTTCCGCCCAGGCCTCTTATTATGCTCCCAGCTCTTCTGATGATCGGACTCTTCCCAAGAGGCGCTTTCGTTGGCGCCTTGGCAGTAGAAGGTGCAGAGGCCGTCTCCCCGGGCTGTGTGATATTGCGGAACCTGGCCTCTAAATCAGGCCTTGGAGACTCTTGAAGTGAGGACAGGTCGTCCGGTTTTGCCTTTTCCAAATGGCTAAATCTAGCTTCCGTAACCGTAACCGTCGATGAAGATATAGGCCTCGTCTCCCCGGACTGTGCGATATTGCGGAACCTGGCTTCTATATCAGGCCTTGGAGACTCTTGAGGTGAGGACAGGTCGTCCGGTTTTGCCTTTTCCAAATGGGCAAACCTAGCTGCTGGACTCGTTAAAGTAGTAGAAGAGTCAAATTTAGCTGCGCCTGCGGCAGGTGATGCAGACCTTGTAACAGTCCCGGGCGCTTTTTGCTTGAGAGGCTGGACTGAAGATGGAAAGGTCGAACTATAAACAACGTTTGGAGCCTTTGTAGAAGGCAAAGTTGAACCCTGAGACGTTGGCGATGCCGGAATAGCTGACCTGGAAGGGTCAGGTGATGCATTTGAAATAGCAGAAAGTCCAGCATTATCCTTTTTAGGTGGAGGAGATATGCTAGTTTGCTTGGCTTTGGCTTGTCCTCCTATACCAACTATGACCACTGCAGGCTGTTTTGCCTTTGGAGTTAATGCCTTTGGAGCAGATGACATAGTAGCTGATTCGCCACCACTGATTTTATTACCGGCCGGTGTCTTAACTGGTACGGTTGTCTTAGGTTTATCAGTCTTAGATGCAGAGGCGGTTACCGCCGCTGATGCAGATAGCTTTGCTGTTTTGGATGCCGGAGTATGGAGTACCGGCGCTTTTCCCAAATTCAACAATTCATATACCCGAAACAGATTCTCAATGCCCTTACCATCACCCGAAATCTTTGAAAGCAGTTCATATGCTTGTTGCGCTTTTAGTGAGCTGCCGGCCTGTTTGTTCATGGCCTGGTGAAAAAGCTCCCATTCTCCGTGCAAAAAAGCCATCATCAGTGGTTTCTCACCTATTTTGGCAGCCAGCGCACGAACAAATCTCACATTTCCATCATAAGCATGCCGCCTTATTCTTTCACCCAAAGCCTTCCTCATCAGCCAGTCAGTTAACCCTTCGTTCATGTAAGAACCCAGATTACGCGCAACATGATGCTTTTCTCCATACCAGTGCACAGTTTCATGAAGCTGTGTATGCAATGCTGCCTCTGGAGGAAAGTGAATTAATTTCGTGTAGGGATCATACCATCCATAAGGGGTTGGTTTCTTATAACCGGGGTACCTTCTACGGAAAGCTTTTTCGTATTCGTCATAGTCTTTATATTCCTGGAAGAATTCCAAAGAAGGACTTGGAAGTCTGTATTTTTCTATAAATAACTCCACAAGATCCTGTTTGGAAAAAGGGACTACGGATGGCAGAGGCCTTTTAACACCCCGCCGGACCTCTTTGTACCCGGGTGCTGAGTCAGCTTGAACATCCTGCTCGCTATACCTTGAAGCCGGCCTTTCAACAGCGCCAATTTCAACTACCGGCTTGCCACCCTTCCATACCATAATCTCCCTTGATTTTTCGTATACTGGATCTTCCCGGTACCAATCCTGAGCAACGACAGTATAATCCTTAAGGTTCTCAGGCAGGTGCCGGCTGAGTTGCCTGGCATCCTCTATCGTTTTCTCAAGATGAACCTTACTTTCCCATTTACCAAATTCCACAGGCAGTTTTTTCCGATCACCCTCTCTCCAGTCAGCAGGACTTGCAGGCGTAGCTGTTATATCTGCGACAATTATTTTTTTCTCTCCATCATGGATTGCAACTAAGTCGGGTCCCTTGTTTGCTGTCCCGATATCACCTTTTACACGCGTTTTAAATGCTCTGGCAAGCCATCCCTTAAATTCCGCATTTCTGTAAACCTTATAGCCCTTGCTTTCATAGTAACTCTTAGCTTTATCAACATACATTCCTTCGAACACTATTCCACGTGTCTTCGGATCATCAAGATCCAGGGGCTTCTCCTCCTTCTTCTTCGACTTCTTCTTCGACTCTTTCTCCTTCTTTTTCTTCTCCTCTGAAGCCAACTGCACTTTTTTCTTCTTCTTTGAAGCCAACTGCACTCGCGGGCCACTAATCTGCTGTTCTACCACATGGGTTAATTCATGTTCCAAAAGCCCAAGACCCGCCGCGGAATGTGGTGCGTACTGCCCCTCATCAAAGACAATATGAGAGCCCCTGGTATAAGCCCACGCGTCCAATAGACGCGCCGACTCAGCTGCTTTTGCATCAGTATGGACCCGCACATGACTGAAACTCTCCCCAAAGCGCTCCTCCATCAAGCCAAGTGTGATTGGGTCGATGGACTGTCCGGGTGAAAGCAATACTTCCTGCAAAACAGGCGGCAGTACTTCTATATCGTTCTGCAGCAACCGGCTGACTGCCCGGTTGCCGGCCTTATGCTGCAAATCCATAATATCTGCATAAGGGTCGAGAGATTCAAGTCGACGAAGCGGTTCCGGAGCACATCCCGCAGCCTTCCCGTCCCTTTTTTCTTTTTCCGTTTTTACAAAGACAAATTCTGACATGGTAACTAACTCCCGCTACCGTTAGATTGCGGTGATTTCCTCTCACCAAAGAGCTCTGTTACGGACAGAGCCTTCCCCATTTTCTGGTACTCGCGCTGCGTCGCCCGAAGGAGATGCTCCATGGTCACCACGCCTCCATCAGCGGTAGCCAGAAAGGATGCCGCCAGGGCTATATTCTTGATATTACCGCCGCTCAATTTGAATTGCCGGGCCAGGAATTTCAGGTCTACATCGACGGCCAGCGGCGTTGCCTCCGGCCAGATACCACCCCAGATGCGCAGTCGGCTTTCTTCATCGGGAAAGGCAAAGTGAATAGTAAAGGCCATCCGCCGCACAAAGGCATCATCCAGGTTCTGGCGCAGGTTGGTGGCCAGGATGGTTATACCTTCGTACTCCTCCATCTTTTGCAAAAGGTATGATATCTCGATATTCGCATACCGGTCATGGGCGTCCCGTACCTCGGAGCGCCTGCCGAACAGGGCGTCCGCCTCATCAAAGAAGAGTATCGCGTTGGCGTTTTCCGCAGCACTGAAGATCCGGTCAAGGTTCTTTTCCGTTTCCCCGATATATTTGCTCACCACACCGGACAAGTCGATCTTGTAAAGGTCGAGTCCAAGCTCGTTGGCGATGATTCCGGCGGCCATGGTTTTGCCCGTGCCGGACGGACCAGAAAAAAGGGCGTTTACTCCCTTGCCCATTGATAGTTTCCGCCCGAAGCCCCACTCGTCCAGCACACGGTGGCGGTATGCTACCCGCTGGCACATTTCCCGCAGTTGGGCCATGGTATCCTGCGGCAGCACAATATCATCCCAGGTGTAGCTGGTATCTACTTTAGAAGCCAGTTCCTTCAATTCATGTCCGGACTGAGCCCGTGCTGCGGTAAGAATATCTTTGATAGACGGCTTAACGTTGCTGCTGTCCTTATCGCCTGCTGTCCCTGCGGCGGCGTTCCACCGGGCAATCTTTTTAGCGGACGCCACAGCGGACATTATTTGATGCCGTGTCAGCCTGAAGCGGCTGGCAAGAACATCCAGTTCACTGTCATCAATTGATATGTTTTCTGCCGTGAGGCTGTTTTCCCAGCATTTGCGCTGCAGGACGAAATCCGAGATGGTAAAAGGCACCGTTACCACCTCTCCCGGTCCGAACCCGCGCGGTGCCCATGGTTTTGTTCCTGTAAGAACGGTAATACCGGAATCTTCCGCGAGGGCCTTGAGCAAAAGCTTGCAGAAGAGCGCCTTTTCATCACTCAATAATGTATACGTTTCATCCAGGTAGAGTAAGGCATCCTTAAACCATGCTTCACGAAACAATATCCTGAGCAGTTTTCTAAAGTCGGGCTCATTGTACGGAATAGTGGAGAAATCGGCAACCAGCAGGGACATACCTGTTTCAAAGGCCAGCGCTTCTGCGGTCATCCTTTTGCCTGCCCCCCGGGGACCCTGGAAATAGACATGCAATTGCTGACGCTTCCGGCGGGCGTGGGCTGTAAGAGCAACCAAAGCACGTTTCGCATCGTCAGCTAAAGGCGCTCTATCCATGCCGAAAGCCGGGTATATCAATTCACAGAAAGGAGCTAACCGTGAATCAAGTCCTTCCTGGTATAACAGCAGATTTATGATTTGTTCGTCCAGGATGATGTAGTGTGACAGTAGGGACGGATGAATATTATTGGGTTCCGCAATCAGGTGAATCAGGCCGTTTCTGACAAGGGGAGCATCCGGCGCAAAATGGGCTCGTCTTTCGAGTTTCTCCTCCGCCGTGGAACACAACAGGTTGAGCGCAAGATCAACGCTGGCCTTCCGGCGGGTCACGTTATCCTGAAGGTAGGCATAGAGCCGCTCGTAACGCGTGTCCAACTCAGGTGCGAGAGCAATGATGATAATGTCCAGGTCAAAATGAGAAAGTCCGAAGGCTTCTTTCAGCCAATTGATGCGAGAACCTTTCATACTGGTCTGCGGTTCAGAACCCTCGATGCATTCATCCCCGGACCAAAGCAGCGGCGCACCCGGCTCCCGTACAAGCAGACGCCTCACTTCATCCCGGTTGATATAAAGTCCCCGGTAAGGGTCGGCAGCCGCCTGGGGTCCATAAGCGGCCTGGGCCAGATCTACTGCTTTCTCAATCAGCCGGTCAAGCCTGCGTAAAGGCGCCAGAAGTCCTTTCATGCCCCACTTATCTCCTAATTGGCCATTAAAAAATTTACTTAAATAAAACAACTGAGGGAGCTAATACCAGTCGTCAATGATTAAAAAAAATGTAAAATGATTAAAAAAATGTAATTTGGAAAGTTTTTTATTCTTTGTCATTTAATATTCTATAGGGAATAAAATTTTCCTTTTTTTGCAACAGTATAACAATAATTAAACATTGCCAATATAAAAAAAGATCCCCAAACAGGGCCGGCAGCCGCATTGTTACTGCTTGACAAGCCACTTGATTGGTTAACTAAAAAAACAAGCCATAACTACTAAAGAGTGTAATCCACCGGCATAACCTTTTACCCCGGCCGGAAATTCCCTGCGGCCCGCAGCTTCTCAGCCGGGTTGGCCAACATACTGGCTTAATATCCGCTTAGACCAGGCCCTGGCTTTTAAGACGCATCCCTTTGGCGCAACTGCCGGCCAGCAGCAGGACCAGGCCGTCCGGGCGGACGGCAATACTTTTTTAAGGATAAAGTATTTGGACAGGTTACTTTTTCTCCCGAATCATTGCTTATTAACCCTAAGCCTGACCCAGGCAAGCCATAAAATGATCAACAACAACGCCTCGCCTAGATCGAAAAAAATCATGCCGAAGTTGTAAGGTTCGAAATTGCCGTGAACAACCGTATCTTTTAGGTGACCTATTCCCGCGCCGATCATAAAAAACGACCACCCCAGCACAACCGCATGCCAGAACGTGCCCCTGATCCAGATCGCCAGAAATGCGAGGAGCGCCCATGCCCCGTCATGAATGCCGACTTCGGTTTCAAAGGGGCTCACCTCCCATCCAATCATGGGGGCAACATATTCGGGAAAAAAGACATGCATGACGAAACAGTTGGCACCAAACACCCCTACGCCGAAAACAAGACAATAGAGTAAAAGCAGTTCAACTTTTCCTGCCCGGTCAAGACTATTTCGTTTTGCTGCAATATGTATTATTCCGGCTAAAATTCCAATCAGCAAAATTACCGCGCCAATCATTTGTCTTCCCTACCTTTATTGTTTTTTAGGTCTAAACCTCCTAGGCATTTCATTTATCTTCAATACCCGTCGCCAGTCTGGCGACATTCCTGCCGGGCGCCCGGCAACCCGCCATCGCTTCCAGGTAAAAGACGTTCAACCGAGCATGAAATGAAGAATGAATAGAACCGTCAGGGTATAAGTCACAGCATTGTTTTCCCGGTGGCGCCCGGAGAGCAGCTTGATTATGGTGTAGGACATGAAGCCAAAGGCCAGGCCTTGTGCAATGGAATAGGTGAGCGGCATCATAATGATTGTCAGAAACGCAGGCAGGGCCTCCGTGAAGTCGTCGAAGCGAATGTTGACTACCTCTCCCATCATCAGCAAACCAACAATAATCAGGACCGGGGCGGTAGCCTGAACAGGAATCAGTGCCACCAGGGGGGCAAAAATAACGGCGACCAGAAAAAGTAGCGCGATTACAACGGCGGCGAGGCCGGTGCGTCCACCCTCGCTCACCCCGGCGGCGCTTTCTATATAGCTTGTCACGGTGCTGGTCCCGGTTAAGGAACCGAATATTGTACCCAGAGAGTCTGCGAACAAGGCCTTGCCGATGCGCGGCAGCTGCCCCTGCTCGTCGAGCAACCCCGCCCTGCGCGACACCCCGATTAGCGTGCCGATGTTGTCGAACATATCCACGAAAGTAAAGGAAAAGAGAATCGAAATAAGACCTGCTTTCAGCGCGCCCGCGATGTCCAGCTGGAAAGCGACGGGCTGGAGGGCGGTGAGGGGATTGGCCAGCATGATAAGGCTGCCGATCCCCTGCGGCGCTGGCGATACCCCGGAAGCGACAGCAACCACGGTGGTGATTAGAATCCCGATCAGGAAGGCCCCCTTCACCCGGCGGGACATCAACAGGGAGGTAATTACTAAGCCTGCTATTGCCACCAGCACCCCCGGATCACGCATGTTCCCCAGCGCGTTACCAGGGTAGCGTCGCTTTTGACCACAATGCCCGCGTTGCGCAGGCCTATGAAGGCGATAAAAAGTCCGATCCCCACCCCTATGGCGGAACGCAGGACCGGCGGCACCCCGTCCACAATCCACTCCCGCACTCTGGTCACGGTAAGCAGGAAGAAAACCACCCCGGAGATAAAGACCGCTCCCAGGGCAGTCTGCCAGGGAAGGCCCATTCCAGCGCAAACCGTGTAGGTGAAATAAGCCCCCAGCCCCATCCCCGGCGCTACGGCAATGGGGTAATTGGCGTAAAGCCCCATGAGCAAGGTAGCAAAGGCCGAGGCAACGCAGGTGGCAACAAAAGTGGAGTTGACAGGCATACCGGCGTCTTTCAGGATGTTGGGATAGACAAAAAGGACGTAGGCCAGTGTTACAAAGGTGGTCACACCGGCCAGGAGTTCGGTGCGAATATCTGTCTTGTTTTGTTTTAATTTGAAGAACCTTTCCAATGCTCCGGACACCGGAGTTTCAGCTGAAGAACTCATTCCCGTGCTCAAATGGATCGCTCCATATCTTTTTGCCTCTTTTCTCCAGGTGTGTCCTGAAGAATTTATAGATTTTCGACCACGCATCCAGAGAATCCTCGGCGTTTCCATCGGGCGAACCGCCGGGGTCTTCAATGAACCCTCCCTGCAGGGTCAGCTAAGCTACGGTAGTGGAAATACGGCATGGCAATCTGGAGGCCGGAGTCCGGGTAATTGATACGCACGTCTTGATCAACCCTGGGATGAGCCTACAGGCATTTAATAATTTAATACATAATAACTTTATACTCCCAATAAAAAACCGTTCCTTCCACAGGAACGGACAAAATTTTCCGCAACACCACCCTCAAAGGGATAATTTCCAACTGTGAGTAGCCAGCGATTACGGGTTGACGGAAAGGATATAGTATTTTTCACCCTCAGCCACACCTAACCAGAGCTCGCCGTTTCCAACCATAACACCCTGGGCATTCACAAACAAGTCTTCTACTTTCTCCCCTGCAACCGCCTTTTTTACATTTTCGGTAAATACGCTGTCATAATTAGCCAGCATCTCCTGGGCATTATTTATGGTTACTGTCTTCTGGTTAATATTCTGACCGATAGATAAAATGCTGCACCACAGCCTTCCGGTCATCTTTGGCAATCAATGCCTGTAATGTGAGAAAGTAGTTCTCAAAGCCTGCAGGGTCATCAATACCGGCTACAAAGTACCTGTTCCCGCTCTGCTCAGTGCCAGTTTTCACCCTGTTATCCTGCTTGTTTAGGGGTTTAAAAGTTTTTAACACCCCATCTACGGAATCCATGATTTCCGCATACTCCTTTTGATCTGCCGGGCTGCTATCATCATAGGGAAAGTCAAAGGTAAAAACGGATGCAAAAACCATTCCGTTGATCACTCCAAGTTTTTGATACGGGAAAGGTTCGTTTTCCTTCTTTGCATCCTGCTCCCATTTTGCCTCGCTTCCGTATTGAATAACATTGATGATCACCGGATCTTGGACAGGCGCCTTGGCGGATTTTGTGATGTGCCTGACCGTAAAACTATCATTATCTTCACTTATTTTCACTTTGCCTTTCCAAAAGGCAGGCGCTTCCATAGTAAAGCCAAATTTTTCGCTGACAAGGAGAAGCTTTGAGTCCTGCTCGTTTTTTTCGGCTTTCCCACCGGCTTCCTGGTTAGAAGTTGCTCCTGGAGCAGAAACTGATTCGGAAACCGCATTAGTGGCCGAATCCGAAGGAAGATCGTTTGTTTGCACACGGGAATTACTGCCGCAACCGGATAAAACAAAAATGATAACCAGAGATAACAACATTACCTTCAGTGCTACCGCAACTTTATTCATTGCCTATAGAACCCCCTTTTCATTTCTTGCTTATTCATTCTCAAACTCTTCCAATAAGAGCGAAAGGGTTTGGGTCGAGCTATCCCAGCTGGGCTGCACGCCGGGAACTTGTAAAATGAGCTCCAGCGGTACGATAAGCCTGTCCCCCTCTATGCGGGCGGCAAGCGGCATTGTGAACCCCCGGCCGTTGATCACAGCAGATTGGGATCCTTTGGTCACGGAAAGTGTCGCCCCTGGCAGGTACGCCACAGCCGTACCAGTGTCGCCGTACCAGGATACCTTCGCTCCCATGGCCTCCAAAACCGCCCGCAAGGGGACCAGGTAGTAGCCGTTTTCAAGGCGCGGGGGCACGTCAAAGACTACCGGCCGGCCGTTCACATTCACGCTGAAGACGGTTCCGGCGGACGGCCCGGAAGGCGCTAAAACTTGCACGGCGTCTCCAAAAAGGTTCCACGGGATTTTGAATTCCGGAAATCCCGCTACGTAAGGCGCGATTTCATACAGATCGAAATACACGACCAAGCCGGGGACATTCCCGCCGGGGGAAACTCCATCTTCCGCCGTACCAGCGTCCCCCAGATAAAAGGCCTGGTTGTCGGAAATGGTCTTGAACCCCCATTCTTCACCCGTGAAAAATTTGTCTGGATCGGCAGCTATTTGCCTTTCAATTTCCCGGTTGATGATCTCCTTATAATCCGTACCCTCTTTAAACAGGTCTTTAAGGGCCAGTTGCCGGCCAGTGTTGAGATCGATGTTATAAGAATCTCTGAACGTCATGCCGTGGGCACCGCCGGTGTACTCGTAAAACTCGCAGGTGATGCTTAAGAGGCCGTTCCGGTTGCAGGTAACCCAGTAATCCGAGTAGAGCTGAAAGGTCCATAAAGGAAAATCACCCCTGGCCGCTTCCTCGACATACTCTCTGGCCTGTTCAGTAATTGCCTTTTTTCGTTCTGCGGCGCTGCTCTCGAAGAGGCTGTTGAGCCGGGACTGAAGATCCGTGTCGGCCATGCCGGCGATCACCGGGATCTTGAGGTTTACCTCCAAATAGTCATCACTGTATTTTTCCTCCTTTGCTGTTACCTGGACGCCATCCTGTTGGCCCAACGCCTCCGCCTTGCTTTCCTGGGCAGCGGCCCGGCCGCTGGCCGCAAGAAGCAACACGGTCAGCAACACAAGTAAGAGCACCGGGTAAAAAATCCTGTTTTTCACCTTAAAAACCTCCCTTTTTTAATCAATTACCCTCTCACATATTTGCGCATTTCCTTACCCTGCCCGAGCTATCCTTCTGGCAGGTTGGCAGGTAGGCTCGCAAATAGGAAAGGGATATATGTATCCACCTGAACAGCCGGTACCACCCGCAACATCATCCATTTATTCAACGGTAAACCCGATGGGTTTGACCGGCGGTACCAGGTTGACCACCTCTTGGATTCACAAACAACTTTACCATCGACACCTTCGGGAAGCTAGACCAATGGCTCCTTTTGGTATCTCGACCAATGCTTTCTTGAACCTGTTATTTTCGCTTTTTCGCTAGCTCACTCCTTCAAACCTTTTGTGGCTTACCGGTTTTTTTCATTTTTACTCATTTTTTATTTTGCCCCTTGTACTTTAACTAGCCATAACTGTAAACCGGTAAAATTTTTGGAAAGCCGGGGGATTTCCCTTTTTCCGGGTTTATGATACCCTAAGATTGAATATAAAGTTTGTTTTATAAAGCAATGGTCATTTTGGTTATGCTATCCCTTGATCTTAAGGCCGTTTCCCAGGCTAGAAGAGGAAAACTTATTGCCAGCTATCAGACTTGTCCTTATCAACTTAACCATCATAAATCAACAATTGATAATATACAGGAGGTAAACCATGGAATATAGAACACTAGGAATAACAGGATTGAAGGTTTCTGTAATAGGATTCGGCGGCATCCCCATCCAGCGGGTTTCATCCGATGAAGCTCACGCCATCGTGAACAGGGCTCTGGATCTGGGTATCAATTTTTTTGATACCGCCCGCGCCTACACCGACAGCGAGGAGAAGCTGGGTGCAGCTCTAAAAGCCAGGAGAAAAGAGGCTATCATCGCCACAAAGTCCATGGCCAGAACGAGAGAAGCCATGGCCGCTGACATCAAGAAAAGCCTTGAAACCATGGGCCTGGACTACATTGACCTGTATCAGCTGCATAATGTCAAGAACAAAAGGGATCTGGACAGGGTCCTCAGCCCTGACGGCGCCCTGGCCGCACTGAAAGAGGCAAAAAAAGAAGGGCTGATCAGACATATTGGTATTACGGGGCATATTAAAGACTTCCTGGCCCAAACACTGGAGCTGGAGGAAATAGAAACTGTCCAGTTTCCCTTTAACGCTGTCGAAACCGTTGGCGTCCCGGAGTTGCTGAAACAGGCCAAAGCCATGGGAAAAGGCATAATTGTAATGAAACCTCTGGCCGGAGGCGCTTTGAGAAACGTGAACCTGGCCCTGCGCTACATTCTGGAACACGATGTAACCACAGTTATCCCCGGGATGGACTCCCTCCAGCAGGTGGAGGAAAACGCCTGTGTGGGCAATGCCCTGCAGCCCCTCACCGCTGACGAAAGAAATGCGCTGGATGAAGAAGTTAAAACACTGGGCGGCGCATTTTGCAGGCGCTGTGAATACTGCAAACCCTGCAGCCAGCGTATCGACATCCCAACGGTTTTCCTGCTGGACGGCTATTACACCAGGTACAATTTACAGGACTGGGCCAGGGAACGCTACCGGGCCTTAAAGGCCGGGGTGGATGCCTGCACAGGCTGCGGCGAATGCGAGGAAAGGTGCCCCTACAACCTGCCCATCCGGCAGATGCTGGCCGAAGCGGCAGCCCGGTTAGGTAGCTGAAAAATTTTATCTTAATACTTCCTGTACTCACCCGGCTTCAGTATTCATCAAATAATGCACTAATTTTAATCTTCAATTCTTATACTTAATAGATTTCTCTCATGGAGCAGCTCACTGTAGCAAGCGGCAGGCTTGCCCGGCCTGCCGCTTTTTTATAACATGATGGTTTAAGACAAATATCGTAGGATTTAGTTGTTAAACATTTGATAACGATAAGGATCGATTGGTCCCTTTCTTACACTGAGTGTGGCGTGCCTTCATTCTTCAGTCTTTCAATTACCAGCCTGTAAAATTCCCGCCACTGGCTGGACATGTGGTTAAGACCCGGCAACTCAGGGCCGTGGGCATCGCCACTGGTATCTCTGGTTTTTATCTCAACAGCCTTTTTCCTGCCCTGGCACTTTTTTTTATTTCTTGCTTTCTTTTTTGCTCCCAAAAGGAAGTCCTCCCTTAACATAACCTAAGTCCAAAAGCTTCGCCTTAGATGCCAACCCATTCTTTGCGGAGGGCGAAAAGTTCCCTGAGCTCGCTGGTGGAGAATTCCGTCAACCAGGCTTCGGTGGTGCCAATAATTTGCTCGCTTAAACCCGACTTACGTTCCAGCAATTCGTCGATACGTTCCTCCATGGTGCCGAGAGTGATAAACTTATGCACCATAACATGACGGTTCTGCCCAATCCGGTGGGAGCGGTCGGTGGCCTGGTTCTCCACGGCCGGGTTCCACCAGCGGTCAAAATGAAAAACGTGGTTGGCGGCGGTCAGATTTAATCCCAGGCCGCCGGCTTTCAGGGAAAGGATAAAAATATTGTAATTGTCCCCTCCTTTTGAGGTTGTCCCCTGAAAACGGGCCACCATTTCGTCCCGTTCCTTCCTGGGGGTGCCGCCAAACAAATAATAGGACGGTTCTCCCAGCTCTCTCAGCAATACCTCCTGGAGCAGTCGGCCCATCCTGACAAACTGCGTGAATACAAGGCAGCGGTCCCCTTCCTGGCGCAGTTGGGCAATCATTTCCAAAAGGCGCTCCACTTTTTTAGAGCGTCCGCTGATGTCATTGACATTTTCCAACGGGTCTTCTTTCAATAACAGCGCCGGGTGGTCACAGACCTGTTTCAGCCTGCTCAGGGTAGACAAAATCAGCCCGCGGCGGGCCATGCCCTCTGATTTTTCCAGTTTTTCAAAGAGATCGTGCAAGACGCCTTCATAGAGGGAGGCCTGTTCCACCGTCAGCGGTATATACTCCTTTTGTTCCTGCTTCTCCGGCAGGTCCAGTTCTATGGCCGGGTCGCTCTTGACCCTCCTCAGGAGGAAAGGCCGGATCAGCTTCTGCACCCGGCAGATATCCGCCGCGTCCCTTTTCTTCTCGATCACGCCGACGAACTTGCGGCTGAACTCCCCGCTGCTCCCGAGGTAACCAGGGTTGATAAAGTCATAAATGGACCATAGCTCGGTAAGGCGGTTTTCCATCGGGGTCCCGGTCATGGCAATGCGGTGGCGTCCTTTCAATCTCCTAATCGCTGCGGCCTGTTTGGTGTAGGCGTTTTTAATGTTCTGAGCTTCGTCCAGACAGATGCAGTCCCAATCCACCATGGACAGTTCAGCTTCATCTATGTGGGCCAGGTTGTATGATGTAAGCACAACGCCGGCTCCCTGGATGGAGGGGAGAAAATCAGCGCCCCTGGGCCGCTGCGGGCCGTAATGCAGCCGGACTTTCAACTCCGGGGCAAAGCGGGCCAGTTCCTTTTGCCAGTTGCCCAGGACCGACGTGGGACAGATAAGTAAAGCCGGCAGGACTGGATTTTCTTCTTCCTTGACTTTTAACAGGTAAGCAATCCATTGGATTGTCTTCCCGAGGCCCATGTCATCTGCCAGACAACACCCCAGGCCGAAGCGGCGCAGAAACAACATCCAGGCGGTACCCATTTGCTGATACGGTCTCAGGGCGCCCCGGAAAGACGATGCGACTTCCGGAACGGGAATTTGAGTCAGGTTACCCAGTTGCTCAACCATCTGCGCCAGCTGCCCGCTCAACTCAACCTCTACCTGGAGAGCGTCATCCTCCGCTCCTGCCTCTTTTTCCACAGGGGTTGACGCAGCCGGTCCGAGCAGGCGCAGGTGCAGGATTTCACCCAGGGAAAGACCTTCCTTTTTCCTGATGAACCGCTGGATCTTCTTAAAATAAGAAGGGTCCAGCTGGAACCATTTGCCCTGGATTTGCACCAGGCGCCGCTTTTTTTTGACAATTTCGCGGAATTCGGCTTCCGGCAGCTCCAGATCGCCGACAGCCAAATTCCAGTCAAACTGCACAATCTGGTCCACTCCCAGCCGGCTTTCTTTCCAGGAGCCCACCGAGGAGCGGGTCCTGATTTTCAGGGCCGGTACGAGCTTTTGCACTTCTCCCCACCATTTGGGCAGCAGAACAGTGTGTCCGGCCTGTACCAGAAGGACACTCCCGGAGTCGAGAAATTCCCAGGCTTCTGCTTCATTCAGCTCCCGGCGCAGCCCGGCCCCGTCTTCCGCCTTTGCGCCGCCGGCATCCTCCAGCCACGGCAGGACCTCGATCCATTTCTGCACGTGGCGCCGGATGCTTTCCCGGTGCTGCCGCCATTCCGGCGGTATTGCTTCATCCCGGCCTGGCTCCCCGGGCTCCCAGAGGATTACCTGGGAGTGGTCCTGCTTGTCCTGTAAAATAATATTAAGACGCCAGGCGGCGTTGTCACCCTCCGGTTCAACCAGTTCCAGGCAGGCCCTGAAGGGCGCGGGGTCCTGCCGCCAGCCTACGGCCTCCAGCCAGGTTTCTTCGTCGCCGGTTACCGGCCGGAGGCTCTTGATGGGAACCAGCAAAGGGTGGGAGGATATTATTTTCTCCCAGGCCTCTTTGATATCCGGGTCCTGTTCAATCAATTCGTCAATGAGCAAACCGGCCCATTCTTCCAGGTACGGCACCGTCAACACCACCTCCGGGAGGTCCGTGGTACAGGCCTGTTCCCAGTCCAGGCGCCATCCCCGCCGGCCCGCCGCCCAAAGATCGAAGTCCGGTTTCCAGTAACCTGCGGCCAGGGCTGCCTTTAACAGCGGCGCTGCTGCTTTAAGCTCGATAATCTCCTTGCTCCAATGCCATTCTATTTCATCGGACCAGGTCTGTGTGGTAAGGAAGTCCAGGGCAGTGAGGGGGGAGATGAATAGCCCATCCCTGTCCTGGTAGTTGCTGCTATCTATGAATGTCCCATAGAAGGAAGGCTGGTGCCTGGCAAAAAGCAGGTATTTCAAATCGTGGCCGTATATCCCCCTGCCGCCGCCCCAAAGGAAAAACCCCTTTCCGGAAACCCACTCGAGAAAAACTTTGATGCTATAATTCATCATTAGGAGATCAGCTTTCCTTTCCGCAATTCTTCCTGAAACGCCCTCAGGCGCGGGTAGTACGAAGCAAGACGGGAAATAAACGTCTCCCATTCCCTTTTTCTTTTTTGCTTTCTATAGATATTGCGCAGTTTTTTCAGCAGCCTGACTGCCTCCTGGTAAGATTTCCGGCCCTTCTCCTCAATGAGCCTGGCCGCCCACTGGTGATACAGGGGGATCAGTACTGCCGGATCCAGGGATTCCAGATAGCGCAGGTCGCCTCTGTCAATGCCGGTTTCCATGCGTCCCAGGCAGCTCATGTGTAATTCAACCCATTCCCTGTGCAGGCCTGCCTCCAGAAGGTAATCCGCATAGACATCGAAACCGTGGGGCAGCCAGAAGCGGAACAGCTTGATAAACTGTTCCGGTGCTTCGCTATTTTTAGCCCCCCGGATGCAGTAACGGCAGATTTTTTCAATTACCCCCGGGCTTGCTTTCAGCACAGCGGGCGCCATCCAGCGCAGCCAGAGCATGAGAGCATCCCATTCCTCCTGCCTGGTCAGGTATTCAAGGTAAAAAAGCATGTCCCCGACCCGCTTCTTTCTCGGCTTTTGAAGCACGGCCAGGGCGGCTTCCTTCCTGTTTCCGGTAATATACAGGCTGGCCAGGGCCAGGGCGGCTACATAATACTCCCGCCCGCCCTCCTCAGCCTTCTCCATTTTTTCTTCCAGGTAAGCCTTCTCTTTTTTCCACCATTCCTGGTCGCCAAAGACATCCATACACAGCAGGCGGTAGATCCAAAGCCAGTCAAAAAGCTGCTCCTGCTGGAAAAGGCTCTCGTGAACAATCTGAACAAGCTTCTGTAAAAACGACTGGTATTGAGCCTGCAGTCCGGCGGGTATAATTGAGGTAAAGGCATCTAAAAAATCTTCCTCAATCAATCCGACTTGAAAACTATCCATGAATGAGGACTTCTGCTCTTTTGATTGTATCTCCAGCCCCGCCATAAAAAACAGGCAACCGTAAAGCCGGAACAAATCTTTAACCGGCCAGGGCCAGTGATCACTTTGAAGTGACAGGCAGCCGGTAAACTCGTCATATAACCTGGGCGAAAAGTATAATTCATTCGCCAGATGTACCGAATATGAATATAGGTAGTTGCATTTAACCTCCCTGAGCCGCTGGTACTGATGCTCATAATACTTATACCAGCGCTCCACCGGCCCCTCCGGAGTTGGAATATCGGGAAAGTTCTTTCTTGTTTCGACAATTGATTCCGGGGGGGAGGCAAATTCCAGAGCCGGGACATCAAAGCCGGGTGAAACCGTATCCGGCTGCAGCCCGTCACCACAGTGATGAATTAACACCGCAGCAATATGTTCACAAAGGTGTTTTCTGGCACAAGTACAGGTGCTCAAGGGAAAACTGTCAATGTGCAATTGAACTATATACTTTTTTCCATCATTAATGTCGTCACTAACCTGGGCGTAAATCCTCGGTCCGAAAACTCTAGCGTATTCCACCCGTCCCTTCCGGTAATGTTGCCTACCCTTTTCGAACAACTCCGGGTCCAGACACCGGGCCGCCGCAGAAGCCATAGCCTCAATCTTTTCAACCGGAATAAAATCCCTGCGCATGTATGATGACACCCTTTATTTTCTTTATTGCTTCTAAAATAATCAGTTATTCTATCTACTATTGTGTATCATTATAACAGAATTAACCTTTATCGTCACAGGACGCTGTAGCAGTTTGCTAATACTGTTAACCGGACTAGTATTATCTCCTGTGCCGGACGTCATGGACAGTTCCATTCTGTTAATAATTTATAGAAGATTTATAACCATATGATCTGTTCATAAATTCATTAGCTATAAATCTGCTAAATTTATTCCAGATTGCACAAATTTTTCTTAATTCAGTCCGGCACGCTTACTGGTGAATTGATAGAATACACCTGCCACTGCCAGTAATAAACCCGTTACCAGGAGAATTGCGCCGATGGGGACGATATCCGCAAGGGGGCCGAAAAACAGTATAGCCACAGGCATTGCACTGCCTGTAAGAATTTGTACCAGGGAAAAGACCCGCCCCATCATTTCTGCTTCCACATTCTCCTGAATCAATACAGTTTGCGCAGTCGCGACAACCGGCATAAAGAGCCCGGCAACACCCATAATCAGCAAATAAACGGTGAAATTACCGGCAACACCCAATAGAGCGAAAGCGATACCGAACGCCACCAGACAAATAGCCACAGTTTGGATTTTATCTTTAAATTCACCACGTAGGGAAACAAAGACCCCGCCAATCAAAGAACCAATTGTCCAGACTATTTCATTTGCGGTCAACCGCCAAACATCGCTGCCGAAGCTGCGTTCCACCAGCAATGGTGTCAAGACCGCCGCCGGTGTAATGAGGAAGAAAGATATCCCGAAATAAAGTAAAACCTGCCTTAGTAGTTTGTGGTTAAGAGCATAGGTTATCCCCAGGCGCAACTCCGAAAAAACAGAAGCCGTTTCCTCAGGCCGGGCTACCTTTTCGACACTTATAAAACTGAGCACGGCAATGGCCAGGGAGGCGGTAAGCACATCCAGCATAAAAGCCCAGGTAATCCCCACTGTCCCAAGCACGACGCCGCCCACTGCGGGAGAAAGCAACATCAACACAGAATTCAGGGTTTGATTGATCCCCTGCACCCTGGTCAACTTTTCCAAGGGTACAATCTGGGGATACAGCGCAATGACGGCGGGCGTTTGAATCCCTGCACCGATTGAGCGAATAAACGAAATCCCTAAAAGCAGCTCCATACTTTGATACCCGGCCCAAAAAGCAATCACCAGGCCCAGCGTGGAAAGGGCAATGAAGCCATCCGCCAGCATAATGAGATATTTTCGGTTATGGCGGTCCGCCCAGACGCCGGCCCAGAGAGAAATGAGCACCTGGGGCAATAAAGAGCAAATGGTAAAAAGCATTATCCATTTGCCGGATGAGGTCTGCAGGGTAATATGCCAAATAATGGCGAAACTGACCACGGAGGAACCGAAAAGAGATAAATTCTGGCTAATTAAAAATAGAGCTATATTCCTCTTCCATGAGGGATTATTGTCAGGCAAAGGATTTGTGTTCATAAACCTTCCTTTCTGCACTTACTGGAAAAGGACACAAAAAAGACGATGGAAAGCACCACCGTCTTTTATTTATACTAATCCAATCTTAAATAATAAAAAGGTTAGTAATAAAGATGTGCCTTCTCCGGATTTAGGTCGTTCAGTTTTTCAAAACGGGCACACTTATTCCTGTAAACGAAACCAATAACAGGAATCATGGGGGCAACTGCCATCTGCATTCCGGCAAAGCCACACATCTTTTTACACCTCCTCTTCAAAAAATCTCACTACATAATACTTCATTTCGTTTAAAAAATCAATAATCGCTTACTTTTAACTGCATAACTCATATTCTTTATTAATTTGGAAGGGAAAATGGAATATATATATAATTTAACATTAACACCAGATAGATGCAATAATTTTATTCTATAATTTTTTTGTGATGACAGTTAGTTGCAGGATGTTTTTATTACTATATTTATATCAAATTTACCAGGACGGAGGTGATTACTTGCGCCTAAGAATAGCTTTATCTCGTCATAATCTGGACAATAACCAGGAAATGACAATTCCGCTTGATTACAGGAGATATTTCATTTCAATCATTAAAACAATAACGGATGGTTCTCCAATGTTTAAACGTTTTGGAGAAGAAAAACCAGGCTACAGCCCCTATGCTTTTGCCGTACACTTCGCACGGATAAAGAGCATTGAAACTAGTAATAAACAGATGGTTATAAGGCCACCTGTTATAATGACTATCTCTACGGGTATGTTTGAGGTTATGACAGCGATATGTAACGGGGCAATTAAAATGATGGGCAAAGAGACAGTGTTGGGCATGTCAATTAATAACATCCGGCTTTTACCTGACAAAAGGATCAAATCAAGGACTGTGACTTTTAAAATCGCTAGTCATTCGGTTTTGCGCGGTAGAGAAGACTACCTAAACGGTAATACAAAAAGCGAACTGGAAGAATCTATAAATACGCATCTATTGACTAAATTAGGCTTTCTCAACACCCAATATAACAGAGAAATACTGCCTAGCGAACAGTACCCATTGCATCTTGTATCCGCTTCCGGCATTAAAAAAGGTGTTTGCTTGCATTACGGCGGAAATTTAACTACCTTGCGGGGAAATATTACACTGGCGGGAGAAACCCCGGCACTGCAGTTTCTGTATGATTATGGCATGGGAGTACGTACAGGCCAGGGATTTGGTTTGTTGGAGGTGATAAGTGAAGCATGAGCAATATAGAAATTTACCCTTCGTCCTGGTATTACAATGCTTGTGTTCAAGGGTTCTTGGAGATACTAGCCCGGGGGCTGGGGAAAAATGGACGCGACTATGTAGAAAGCAAAATTCTTCAAAAAGACGGTCGTGCTGTTATTCCAGACACTCTGATGAGTGCTGCTTTTGGCACGTCTGATATACCAATGCCGCCAGGAAGCTCCGGTTGGGAGGAAGTGCCGGAAGAAGTTTCAAGTTTAAAAAGAATTGCCTGGTGGTGGGTAATAAAAAGCTATGAGTTGGGTTTTATAAGGAAAGATGATAGGGAAAAAATTTTAAATCCTGGTGAAAAAGTTGAAACCGTAATCCGCTTTTTGTGCCATAAGAACGGAATATATCCAAACCTTATTCAAATCCCGTGGGATACAGCAAAAAAAATAGAATTTTTAAATACCTGGTTTAGTCCCGTACAGGATGATGGTGATATAAGATGTAGCTTTTGTGGACATAACTGCACCGTTGTCGAAGGCGAAAGGATTTACGATGCTTACTTCACCCGGACCCTTTCCCCTCATCTTGGCAACGCCCCAGGAATGTTTCCAAACCTTTTTTGGGACGGCAATCCAAATATGATTATGTGCAGATATTGCCGCTCTTACTTTATGTGTTTTCATATTACACAACGAGACAGGTTTTTTGTCAATTCTAACTCATTTTTTATGAATTGGCACCTGAACCAGCTAATATCAGGACAAACAAGCAATAATGACCGTACTCCGGCCCTGACCAGTATCATGCAATACGATCTACAATTGCGTCGCGCAATTAGCGGCTGGGCACTGCAAAGTATGGAGTTAATTACCTTTAATCAAAAGGAGATCGGCTGTCATACTATCTCCGCCACTTTAGCCAGTCTTTTGGTAATACCCAGAATATCTTCGTTAATTAGAAGTATAGCCAGTCCCGCTGTTTGGGAAAACATAGTCGCCGAGCGTTTTGATTATCTAATAATTATGGCATATAAATCTCTGCGCTTCCATCTTAAAGGACATGGGAACCAACCACAGGACAATGATATAGTGGGTGTAGGTACAGGTGGTTTACACAGGGTTATCGACCTATTGGAACTTTATTGCGCTATTAAAGCAAACACTGTAAGTGGAGGTTTGTTTATGTGTTACATTAACATGAAGGATATTGGCCAAGCCGCGAAAGACGCCCCGTTATCAACTAGTGATAATGCGGGCAAAGGTATTGTCTTCCGCTTAATAGAATTGGCCAGGCTAAATAAAAAAACGGATGTTTACCACTTGCTGCTAAGAATTTACTTGGCTAATAACAAACCATTTCCGGAAGCATTGACGCGGTTGTTCCAAACAAATGATAAAGAACTTTTTAAAAGTGGTATATATGCTTTTGTTGCGGGTTTACCTCAACAGGACGCAAATGTAACAGTACAACAAGTAACCGAAGCCAATTAAGAAGAGGGGGAATATTTAATGACTATAAAAGGTCTTACCGCAACCGTAGTTTTTGAAAGTTCGGCTGTCAACCGTGATGATAAACTGGCCGGCAATATTACTTCCATCAAAAAAATATCCCGGTGGGACGGTACGTATTCCTTTTTTAGCCGGGCTTTCATACGCCATCACATGTTTGCAACTCTATGCCAGCTTTTCTCCTGGGAGCAGGCACCGCTTACCAAGGCGAAAGATGTTATTCAATTTGACTTTCCCGCGGGGAATATAGTAAACCACCCGGAGATAGACGTATTCGGCTTTATGAATACAACCGCAGGCGTAGTGCGGAAGGCCCCTCTGGGAATAACCAAAGCTATTTCCCTTGAACCATGGCAGGCCGATATGGCTTTTTATTGCAATCATGATATGGTTCAAAGGCTCACCAGAGAAGGTGAACAGGCCACCCCCAATCCCTTCCAAAAGGAAGAACATCACACTTTGTACCGCGTCAGCTTTACTCTGGACTTGTGCCGCCTAGGTTATCAGGAAATTTACGCTAAAGGGGCACCCAAAGAAGAAATTACAGCTTGGATAAAGACCAGCAAATTGAACCCGGCAACGGAGGTTGATCTTAGCTATTGCCATAGGCCGGACGCTCAAAACTTGGGAGAATTCAATTGGTACCGCATAAATGGACCCGAAGGTAAATTACGGGGTGTAATCGGTATCCTGGAGAATGAAAAAAATAGCAAGATAGTATTTTTAACCTCCAAAGAAGAATTTCAAAGGCGTGTGGAACAACTGCTTACGGTTATTAAAGATGGCCTGGTCCTCCATTCCAGCACCGAAAATTATGGAGTTGCCCCTATCTTTATCGTGCTTGGCGCACTTAAAGTACCGGTACCGTTATTTAACAGTGCAGTGCTACTGGACAAGGGCAAAATCAATGCCGGTTCGTTAAATCAGGTGCTTGACAACAACTATATAGTTAAAGCCTGGTATGATGGTATACTGCCGGTCAGTGGTAGTCTAAGGACACAATCAGAACAGGGTAAAAAATGTTTCCACAAATGGTGCGGGATTAAGGACGTAATTAAATGTTTAGATAGTGAAGCCAGTTAAATCGAAGGCGGTGGTAAATTGAATAAACTTAATGCATTAAGAATCAAAGTCACCGCCCCTTCGGCTCATTTCAAAATTGGCCATAGCAGTAATCCACGCAGAACCTATCCATTGCCACCTTATTCAACAGTGATTGGCCTTTTGGCGAATGTTGCCGGCAGGCGGGATTTGATCGGACGTATGCTATCTGAGCCTTTTGATTTGGGAATAATTTGCAATTACAGTTATTTTAGCCTGGAATATATTTGGCTTAGAAATATGCAGGTAAAAGCTCACTTGCAGAGATTCAGCTTATTACCCAACAGGTATATACAGGAGCAGGTTGAACATCCCGGAGGCCAGAGCCCGGTAACCTTTGAAGTACTCAACGAAGTGGAAATATTCGTATACTTTTACCATCCTGACCAGGAAGTGCTTGGATTCCTGATGGACAACCTGGACAAACCTGAGAGGTGGTTGACGCACCTGCATCTCGGGCGGGCAGAAGACTGGGCTACAGTAGAAGAAAAATCCATGTTCGAACTCCAAGTCTCTAACAGTGGTCGCGATTTTCGTAACGCTGCACTATATTATCAATGGTTGCCGGTCACGGACTTTGCCACCGGTACTGAAACAATATTAAATAAACAAGAATATCAAGAATTCTATGATAAGATACAGGGTAATGCAATGCTTGTAACTTCAATTTACAGCTTGATAAAAACGCCGCTTCAGTCACAGGAAGAAAAAATGATCAGGAATTTTCGACATATACCAGCCCGTCTTTGTAAGAGCCAGATTCCATTTCTGGACAGTTTAAAATTACCATATCTTTTGGTGGATCGGGATAAAGAAACCCCGGTGTATATGTGCCACATAGATCCACAAAAAGGAGCTGTTAATTATGCCTGAACAATTCTGGGCGAAAAGTTCGGGAGTATCTATTGCCAGGCATACCGGGGATGTTATAGAAGCCGTGACGGCATTAAGGAAGCGCTATGGAGGTTTAGTACCCGAGGAGTGGTGGCAAGTACTTCTGTACTCAGCCCTCTTTCATGACCTTGGGAAAGTTTGTCCGGTATTTCAAGCCCGGATAAAAAAACTCTCATTATCCTCTGGCGAAATTGAAATACCCCACAGTTTGCTATCCCTGTTTTTAATGCGGATGGATAACATCCTTGAACCCCGGTATGCAAGCATAGTACTCTCTGCTGTAGCTTTTCACCACTGGAGGGATCATTTCCCCGATCTTTTGATGGGTCAGCAGACGGAAAAGATAAACAAAATGGCGTATATACTACTGACAAATCGCCGGGATTGGGAAGACAAGTTATCCCGAATAAGATCCAGCCTAGAGCAACTGGCCCGTAAACTCGGATTAGATCCAGAGACTATCACTATTAACGATAACTTGGTTGAGTACCTGGCTTACAACAACCTGGGAGGAGCAGGATTGTTAATACCTCCTTACGCATTGGTTTTTTTGCCTGCCCGTCTAAAAAGTCTTGATGCATCAATGGAGCAAGAGAAGCTTAGGGTGTTTATTTCAGGCAACCTGATGCGGGCAGACCACTTTGCTTCTATGGCTGCCGACAACAACAATATTGATATACAGGATATTGAAACCGGGAAACCATTGAGTTATGAAGAGTTTGATCGTGCTCTCTCGATTCAGTTCAACATGGATAATTATTGGCAGAAGGATTTTTTCACCACCAAAAAACATCTGAAAGGTCAAAACCTGGTACTGGTGGCTCCCACGGGTGTAGGAAAAACTGAATTTTCTTACCTATGGTGCGCGGGGATGAAGACTGTATACACTCTTCCCATGCGCGCCGCTGTAAATAAAATATGGCATCGCACATCAGATTTCGTAGGTACTGTAAGTAACAACGGCCAAGAGAGCGTAGCCCTGTTGCACGGCGATGCGGCATTAGATATACATTCTTTCAAATGGCAGCAAAACACGCAAGAACAGTTAACCGAAGGAGAAAGAAGAAAGGTTATTGACCTGGCGCGACAGCTGGCCAGACCTTACATTATATGCACGGCAGACCAGATCGCCCCTGCAGCCCTGCGTTACCCTGGCTACGAACGGATCTTTGCCGTGCTAATGGGCGGTGCCCTGGTCATCGATGAGGTCCAGGCTTACGACCCCAGAGCAGCCGCAATAGTAACCCACTTAGTGCAGCAAAACTCATATTTCGGTGGACGCACATTGCTCATAACTGCAACACTGCCACCTTTTATTTTTAAGGAAATCAAGAAAAGAGTGGGTCTTAATGAAGACCAGGTAATCAAACTATTGGATAAAGGTAATGATTTTTTGAACCTGGCTACCTCCTGCCGGCATCGCCTGAGTTTTGCTTTCCATAATGGTGACTTTTCAGGTGTAAGTAACCAGGTAGTTAAGGCCGCTGTCAATGGGGAAAAAGTCTTGGTAGTGATGAACACTGTACGGGCTGCTTGCAGAATGTACGAAAAAATTAAAGAAGAGGTTGCAGACAGGAAAATTAAAACATTGCTGTTACATTCCCGCTTTGTCCAGCGGCAGCGTCAGGAGTTGGAAAGGCAGGCCGTTGATGAGTACATGCCCAATCCAGGCCGTAATGAGAGAAGTGACCCATGTATTGTTGTAACTACCCAGGTGGTAGAAGCTTCAGTGGATATAGACGCCGATATGCTGTTTACCGAACTGGCCCCGGTCGACAGTCTGGTGCAGCGCATGGGACGCGTATACCGCCGTTATGCCCGTAGTGAAGGCAACAATGCACCGGACGAGGCCAATGTTATCATCTTATTGAACAAGGAAAAAGATAAAGACATCCAGCTAAGTTCTGGCTTGGGGGTTGTCTATGAGCGGCATCTTACCGTTATGTCGATGGTTATGCTTTTGTTCCGAACCAACAACCAAGAAAATGTGGCAGTGCACAATTATGAGTTCCTAAACCAGGAACCCTGGACGAATTGTTTTCCCCAACGAGTTAAAAAAAGCCGGAAAACTAATGGAAAAGGCAAACAACTTCCACCCAACCAAGTGCTCGCAGAACTTTTGGAAACACATACCGAGAAAAGCATTTTACTTACGGAAAAGGAAAAGATGGATTGGGTGGAAGCAACCTATGAGGCCTTGGAGTTGGGTAATAACAATAATTTTGATATTGATACAGGCAGTTATCTTAAGGATTACTATAAAACCCTGGAAATATTGGACCACGGGTATTGTTCAGATAAAAGACGGGATGCGATGAAACTTTTCCGCGATGTTTCCGATATCCAGGGCATTCCGCAGCAACTTATTTCGCAATTTGAGAGTGATATCAGCAAATGGATAACTAGTAAAAAGGGGAAAATTAGCTATATCGATTTGGCCACGGAAGTATTGCCAAATTATATAATCAATTGCCCCTATCATTCATGGCAGAATAAAAGAGAATTCTATGAACCATTAAACTTGGATAGAATAATTCAGCAAATTCCTGACAATCTGAACAAGAATAAAATACGCCAAAAGTTGGAAGGCTGGCTGTCGGATCTATTTGTTATCCATCATCCTTACGATACTGAAAAAGGATTGATTTACTATAACTAGATATCATTGTTGTAAAAGTTATAGACTTTTTTAAATTAATTGTGACACTTAGAATACGCCTGATAATAAATGGATCATTTGATGAAAGGATTGGTTCCCATTAACACACCAGCGGAGATCGAGACCGGAAAATCGAATATTACTGGAACTATGGTTGCTTATTACTTCATTTGCCAGCGCAAATTATGGCTGTTTTCTAAAGGGATGAATATGGAAAACATCTCTGGCAACACTGACGTGATTAAAGGTAGACTGCTGCACGAAAACCGCTTCAAACGGGAACCTAACAAAAATATGGGCTTTGATAGTGTAAAAATAGACTTTCTGCGCTACGGGGACGAAGTCTTAGTGCATGAGATTAAGAAAAGCAAGAAATTTGAAGAAGCTCATATCTGGCAGCTAAAATACTACATCAGTCATTTACAATCCAAGAGTGTAAATTGCTCATGTGGAGTTCTTCATTATCCGAATAATATGCGCAAAGTTGAGGTGGAATTTACCGCGCAGGACCGGGTGTTGCTGGAACAAGCTTTGGTGGAAATAGAAGAGATTCTAAAGATAGATATTCCACCTGAAAAGTCCGCTAGAAAATTATGTGCACGCTGCGCTTACTTCGACTTTTGCTACGCTTGAAAAGGTGGTGTTGAATAATCAGGACATATTATATTTTCTCCCAGGGGCGTATCAAACGCAAGGATAATACGTTTTTTTTTGAAAGTGAAGATGATAAAAAGGTGCTTCCGGTTGAAGATATAGACCATATTTATTGCTTCTCGGAATTAGATCTGAATACAAAACTACTCAACTTTCTTGGTCAAAAACAAATCTGCATTCACTTTTTTGATTATTACGGTCACTATACAGGTAGTTTTATACCCAGGGAAGCTTTACTATCAGGATTATTGGTTGTAAAACAGGTTGAACATTACCTTGATCCTAGCAAACGTCTTACATTGGCCAGAACCATTGTGGCTAGTTCCATACACAACATTCGTCGCAACCTTGAAAAAAGGGAATTTCATGAAACCTGCACTAGGCTTGATGTGTTTAAAAAGGCCTTAAGCGAAGCAAAATCCGTGGAAGAGATAATGAGCATTGAGGCCCATACCAGAAAGGCCTATTATGTGCACTGGGAGGAAATCACTGGATGGGAATTTATTGGGCGCAGCATGCGGCCCCCCGCTAATGCCCTTAACGCTCTGATATCTTTCGGCAATGCCATGTTATATACAACTGTCTTGAAAGAAATACATTGTACAGTATTAAATCCAACCATAAGTTATTTACACGAACCATCAGAAAGGCGATACTCTTTGGCATTGGACATTGCGGACATATTCAAGCCGGTTTTTGTTGATAGAATTATTTTTAGGCTGATCAATTTGGGTACACTCCAGGATAAACATTTTGATAAAAATGTTAATTACTCTTACCTTACTGAAGAAGGGCGTAAGATCTTTGTTCGTGAGTATAACGAACAAATTGAAAAAACACTATTGCATAGAAATTTAAAACGGAAAGTGCGATATAAAAATCTCATCCGTCTTGATTTGTACAAACTAATAAAGCATCTTCTTGGTGATGACACTTATTCACCAATGAAAGTGTGGTGGTAGTATTAGAGTTATTCTTGTTTATGATATAAATACCGAAGATAAAGAGGGTAGACGCCGACTGGTCAAAACCATGAAGACATGTCGCAAATACCTTACTCATGTTCAAAAGTCAGTGTTTGAAGGGGATATAACCGAGGGTAAGCTTGTTTTACTAAAACAAGAACTTATAAGAAATCTACACAAGAAAAGCGATTTTGTTATTATTTATGGTTTGAAAGATGGAACTAAACTGGACCGCGATATTATAACAGACACACCCGATCCGACAAATAATTTTATCTAAACAAAACCGAAGGTTTGACGCAAAAGCGTGTTTACTTAGCTCAAAAAACCCAGGAAAAATGCTGGATTTTTTTGCTGTCATTATCGGCCATAGAGGAATCTGAACTATACAAGGTGATTACCGGTGATGAAAACTCGGCTGGTCATTATCGGCCATAGAGGAATCTGAACACAAATAAAGCAACAGAAAGAAAG
>FZPS01000192.1_pt37 | contig 52403 bp, 37 predicted proteins | sample 1817821 | NCBI WGS metagenome assembly FZPS01 (sample SAMEA104158645, study PRJEB21678) | metagenome | place: Germany | collected 2015-04-21 | reverse complement strand
GGTAGGTACCCCATAAATCAGTAACTCTCTTCGTATTACTAATACAAGGGGTTTCAAGTGAACCTAATATTAATGATTAGCAATTGTTTTGTCTGGATTGATTAATCCCCAAATTAGGGCTTTGCTGTTTGAACATAATTTGAGAGGCTGTTCCAATCTGCTGGTCGTAACATCTCCATAAAGGTTTCCTGTAGCGGCAGAAGTTCTTTTTGCAAGGACGGTGATTATTAATGGTCAAATGCAAACGTTGTATCCATGAAGATGTATGTCTGTTTAAACAGCAGTACCTTGCCTTGTTTGAAAAGGCGCAGGAGATCCGACCCGGTGAAGATATACCGGCTATTGGAAAACCGTACCCATTCCGGTTAGATATCGAATGCACTCACCACCGGCCAAAAACAAATGTGCTTCAGGAAGCATGGCTTAAAGGTGCCGGGGGCAGAATTATTTCTGCCCGGAATCATATTGGTTGAAAGTAGTTGGTGTGTGTCCCAATAGATGGGACAATAACCTGGAGCTTATTAAGATGCAGCTTAGGATGCTGCCGAGCTAAGGGCGCCTGGATCAAGTCCAATGTTTGTATAAAATTAATCCGGTCATGGCAGCGACTATTTGAGCTAAAGAAAAAAGGATATTAGAACTTGGTTTTGGCGGCATGAACGGTGTTCATAGTATTCAGCCATATCTAAATATCTTCGGCCGCCGGCCCACTTGCTATCTATCTCAAGGAGCAAGGTTCCAATTAACCTGCTTGCTGAAAAGACTTTGCTTTCATATTCTATGAAATATCAAAATCCTTGAGGTATTTATAGAGGGTTCTTCGCGAGATGCCTAGAGCTTCGGCAACTTTGGTTTTATTGTATTTATACTTGAGCAGATAATCCATGAGCATCTGTTTTTTTGAGTCCATCTCCGGATGAATCAGCTCTTTGGACCGCCCATTCCTTTCTTGATAACTGGTATCGCCTTCAGCGAGATAATCGGCTACCAGATCATAGGTGATAAGGTCTCCTGAACCTAACAAGATGGCCCCCTCAATAACATTCTGCAATTCTCGAATATTACCCGGCCATGCGTAGTCAAGGAAAGCCTTGGTCACTTCCGGGGTCATTTTCATAGGTGATTTGTTAAGACGTTTGCTGTGTTTTTCTATGAACTTTTCAGCCAGCAGAAGAATGTCATTCCGTCTTTCGCGCAATGGCGGTAAAGTTATTCTGATGACCCCCAGACGATAGTACAGGTCACGCCGGAACCTGTTTCGTTTCACTTCATTTTCAAGGTCTTTGTTAGTGGCGGCAATTATCCTGACATTAACCGGAATTAGTTTGCTTCCTCCTATACGTACGATTTTCTTTTCTTCTAGAACTCTGAGCAGGGACGCCTGCAGTTCCAGCGGCATGTCCCCGATCTCGTCCAGGAAGATGGTGCCCTGGTCTGCCAACTCGAACTTACCAATATTGCCACCTTTTTTGGCCCCGGTAAAGGCGCCTTCCTCATAGCCGAATAACTCACTGGCAATCAACTCCCGGGGAAGGGCAGCACAATTGATGGCAATATAAGGATGATATCTTCGATCGCTCGCATTATGCATAGCCTGAGCAAACAGGTCTTTTCCGGTTCCGCTCTCACCCAGCAGCAGGACATTGGAGTCAGAAGAGGAAGCAGCCCTGGTACTTTTCAATACATGCAGGAATTTTGGATCTTCTCCGATGATGTCATCAAAGGTGAATTTGGCTCCATCTCCTACCCACTTTTTGACCAGTCGAGAAACCTGCTTGCTCTCTCTTATGATCACAACGTTATCCCCGGGAGCGATTTCGGGGTGGGATAAAGGATTGCAGGTGACAACACAGTTTAGACGATTGTTGTCAGGGGTAGTCAGCACAAAATTCTCGTCTATTATCGTTCTGCCCTGAGTGATCTTACTGGCAAAATAATTGTTATCCGCACTGTTGACCAGAATTCTCGAGATGTTGGAGCCAAGCTTGAATCCAGGAGGTATTTGCAAAAGCTGGGCACACTTGTCGTTCATATAGGTGATATCACCATTTGAATCCAAAACCAGAACACCTTCCCCCATCGACTCCATCACTGTTTTCAGGTAAATGTTCAGCCGCTGCATATCCAATTTTGACGTGATATGCTTTGCCGCAATGTCTACCATGCCCAGGGTATGACGGCTTACTTTGTCAGATGGAGCCACCATGCAAAGCGCTCCGCATATCTTGTTCTTATCAAAAATCGGAGCGCCGGAAGAGGCGCATACGTGCGAGAAGAGGCAAAAGTGTTCATAAGCATAAACTGAAAAGGGTTTGGCCAGGTATGCACATAAACTCCCATTTGTTCCGATCAGCTCTTCTGACCACATGGATCCGACTACAAACCGGGCCTGACTTGCCCACTCCATTGCTTCCCTATCACCAATGAGGTCAATAATGCACAGATTCGAGTCAAACAAAGCCACCACGAAACCGGTTCCGGCCACAGTTTCAAGGAGATCCTGCATGACTGATTGGCTGACTTCCAAGAGGTTGTGGCTGGCCTTCCGAGCCAGGGCTGTCTCGCTTTCGGTGCATATATGGGGGTTCTCCCGAAGGAAAGGATCGATTCCTCTGTCATAACAGCGTTCCCATGAGTCCCTGATCTCAGGCCGCAGTGTTTGCCTGTATTCAGGTTCTCTATGGAGCTGCAACCATGTTTCTTTATGAGAGTTGGTCCTGGTCATGCTTTCATCTCCGTTTTTGAGGTGATCAATTCAATACGAAGCCTTGAGCTATACACTTTGTTTACCTGTTGGGTTTCAGCCCCAATGTTTACAATGTTGGATGGCATATGAGCAATCGTCAAGTGCCCCATTACTAAAGCATGGTTCAAATAATTGGGCGGATCGGGCAATTTGCGTGCCCGCTATATTTTACATGTAACTTCTCAAAGTGTAAACCAAACAGTTTACACTTTGAGAAGTTACTTATACGATCTCGCCAATGCTTCAAACTAAAATGGAAATCGCAGACCCCAGCGTTTCCAGCAGTATCAAAGATAGCAATTGTGATTCTTTGGTCTCTGGCACGGAATTTGCTTATACGAATTATCAGGGCGCAACCATGGCTGTTTCAAAATAGGGATTCCTTTCTTTAGCGAGACGAAAGATAGGTTCGGCGATTTGTCACAATCAATTTTAGTGTATTGGAGGAATTTTTGTGAGAACTTCTCAGCAGTATTTGAATTCATTGTTCGCCATGAAGAAAAACATTTATCTTGACGGAGAACTGATCGGCCGCGACGACCCGCGGATCGTGAGAGCCAGTAAGGCTATTCAGCTAACCTTCGATCTGGCCGAGGATCCCAAATACAAAAAGTGGCTGGTTACCACTTCCCATCTTACCGGTAAACCAATCAATCGTTTTACTCATATTCATCAAAGCCAGGAAGACCTGTTGATGAAACAGGAAATGACCCGCGTATTATGCAATCTGGTGGGTGGGTGCATTCAGAGGTGTATGGGTATTGATATGATGAATGCTCTCTCCATAACCACCAAAAATGCCGATATCAAGTATGGAACCGATTATCACCAGCGCTTCCTAAAATACCTGGAGTACTTTCAGGAAAACGATTTGGTGGCCGCTGGGGGCCAGACGGACCCCAAGGGTGACAGAAGGCTGAGACCGATGGAACAGCCGGATCCTGATCAGTATGTGCGGGTAGTGGAAAGAAGGCCGGATGGAGTAGTGGTATGCGGGGCCAAGCTTCATAATACAATGGCACCCTACGCCAACGAAATAATAGTTATTCCCACCCGTAGGTTGATGAAGGACGAGAAAGACTGGGCGATAGCTTTTGCCATTCCTGCGGATACCGAGGGTGTGTACCTGATTGGCCGCGAAAGCCGTTTTGCGGAAAGAGATGCGGGAATGGAAGCACCCATAGCCGAATTTGCCGATGTGGAGAGCTTCACCGTATTGGATCATGTTTTTGTTCCCAATGAGAGGATATTTATTAATGGTGAAACTGAATTCGGGGGCGAATTGGCGTTGTTGTTCGCCCTGTACCACCGCCATAGCTACTGTGGATGCAAACCCGGTATGGGTGATGTGCTGATGGGAACCACCGCACTACTGGCTGATTATCTGGGAATAGAAAAGATGGGCCATGTCAAGGAGAAACTGGCCGAAATGGTGAGCGTGGCTGAGCTGGTGTTCGCCGCAGGCATTGCCTCCGCAGTGAAGTCCAAAAAAGCTCCTTCGGGAACCCAGATTCCGGATATCATCTACGCCAACGTGGGAAGAAGACATGCGGGTCACAACATCTACCATGAGTACAATATACTCTGTGATATTGCCGGGGGTCTTCCTGCTACCCTGCCTCTTAGCAAGGAGTACAACCATCCTGTTGTCGGTGAATTCGTCAAGAAGTACGTCACCAGAAGAGAAGGAATCTCTCCGGAAAACCACTATCGGGCGTTCCATCTTGCCAGCGATCTTTTGACCTCAGAGATGGCAACGGTACTTGGACAGATCGCAGGTGTACATGGTGGAGGATCGCCAATTATGGAAGACATCGCGGTGATGAGCTCCTACGATATGGAGGCCAAGAAAAATCTGGCCAAATACCTGGCCGGAATAAAAGAATAACCGAATTGGAATTTGCTGATGAATGGGAAACATGAATCTAAAATCAGCAGGCTTTTTAATTGTTAAATGTGCCGAAATCCAGGGCTTATGGTAATGGATTCCCGGTTGAGGAATGTAAAGGCAAAGATATGTTATTCATTGCCGGAGGAATCGGCTTGGTCCCGCTGCGCTCTTTTATCAAATACTGCTTCCAAAACCGAGAAGGATACGGAATAATAACTATAATTTATGGCTGTCGCAGTTATGCAGATCTTTGCTTTAAAGAAGAACTTTTCAATGAGTGGCCGCAGATGAACAATACCCAGGTATATGTTACTGTTGATAGCCCGGAAGAAGGGTGGCAGGGCCATGTGGGTTTGTTCCCGACTATCTGGAAGAGATTAACCTTGACCCTACTGGACTGATAGCAGTAACCTGCGGACCACCTATTATGATTAAGTTTGTGCTGCAAAAATTAGAAAAATTGGGATTTGCCGATGAGCAGGTGATTACTACACTTGAAATGCGCATGAAATGCGGTATCGGAAAATGCGGCCGCTGTAACATCGGAAGTCAATACATCTGCCTGGACGGTCCGGTATTTAACCTGGCTTAGCTAAAGCAGCTTCCCCGTGAATGGTAGGCTGGTTTTGTAACTATGTTCCAGACCGGGTGCACATATAACCTTGGACAGCATGAATTAATACATGCTGTCCAATTGTTTTCAAGGAAGTGCTCCAGCATTATGCCTGGAATCACCTGTTATTTGCGATTATCGCCGGCAATGCTTTCGGTTAAACGGTCAAGAATGATGGCCAGGATGACTATGCCGAGACCACCGACTGTTCCCATACCGATATCAAGTGTCTGCATCGATCGCAGCACCACCAGACCCAGGCCGCCTGCTCCGATCATGGAGGCTATGACCGTCATGGACAACGCCATCATGATACACTGGTTAACACCGGCCATGATAGTAGGCATCGCCAGTGGCAACTGAACATCGACCAGCGTTTGCCAGCGGCTTGAACCAAACGAACGTGCTGCTTCCACCATTTCCCGGGGTACCTCACGGATCCCCAGGTTGGTCAGACGAACAGAAGGCGGCATGGCGAAGATCATGGTTGCCACCAGAGCAGCTACCTTACCCATACCAAAAAACATGACTGCTGGTATCAGGTATACGAAGCTGGGGAGAGTCTGCATAAAATCGAGTATTGGACGAATAATCCTCTCGGCTGTATCGCTTTGTGATGCCAGTATGCCCAGAGGTATGGCAAACAGGAGGGAAACCAGAGTTCCGGAAAGGGCCAGGGCGACCGTGGCCATCGTCTCCTGCCAGACATCCATCCCAATAGTGGCCAGGAGTCCGAGAAAGGCAAAAACAGCCAATCTAGTACCTGCTACCCTCCATACCAATAGACTGGCCAGGAGCAGGATTACAACTTCGGGCGGCCACAACAGAATGTTTTCGAAGCCCTTGATTATGATTTCCAAAAAGGCGCTTATTGCTCTCAGGGTCGGGCTTATACTAATGCTGATGGCATCAAAGGCCAAGTTAATCCAATCGGCAACCGGAATAAAAAAATCAATCATTAGTTACCCCTCCCCTCAGCCAGCTTGGCCATGACAGTACCACGGACTATTATTCCCAATAGCCGGTTATCATTGTCAACTACTGCCAGGGGCAGGTTTTTCCCGGAAAGCAGACTAAATAGATCCTTTAATATCGTATCCGGTTTTACAGTTGATATATCCCGGTTAAGTATCTGTGTCAGGTCCTTTTGGTTTTGTTCTACCGCTTCCAATGCGTCCTCAGCCATAACAATCCCCTGGAGACGAAAACGGTTATCAACTGCGAAGATGCTGGATATCCCATTTTCCCGCATGCGGCGCAGGGCTACCCGGGGTCCGTCTTTGGGGAATGTAACAACCGCAATCGGTTTTTTCATAACCATTTCTGCGGTCAGTACCCGCGAGCGGTCAACATCTTCAACAAATTTCTCCACATAATTACTGGCTGGATTCATCAGGATTTCTTCAGGAGTTCCTATCTGCACGATGGCTCCATCTTTCATCAAGGCAATCCGGTCACCAATTTTTAAGGCCTCGTCAAGATCGTGGGTTATAAATACAATGGTCCGACGCACGTTATTCTGCAGCTGAATCAGTTCATTCTGCATTTCTTTCCGGATCAGCGGGTCCAGGGCGCTAAAAGCCTCGTCCATTAGCAAAATATCCGGTTCGGTAGCCAGGGCCCGAGCCAGACCTACCCTTTGCTTCATCCCACCGCTGAGTTGGTCGGGGTAGGAATTTTCCCACCCCTTTAACCCCACCATTTCTAAAGTCTCATAAGCTTTTATATTGCGGTCTTTAAGGGGTAGTCCCCTGATTTTCAAGCCGTAAGCGGTATTTTCCAGCACCGTCCTATGAGGAAAAACGGCAAAACCCTGGAAGACCATGCTTATTCTTTGACGGCGCAAATCCTGCAAAGCATTATGATCCATCTTGGTGACATCAGCACCATCTATTAGCACACGGCCTGAAGTAGGTTCAATGAGCCGGTTGAGGCAGCGTATCAGAGTAGATTTGCCGCTGCCGGATAAGCCCATCACAACAAAGGATTCACCCTGCTCGACGGTAAAAGAAGCATCATTGACAGCAACAGTTGCCTGCAGTTTGGAGAAAATCTGATCCTTGGAATACCCTTCCTCTAACATCTTTCGAGCTTTTATCGGGTTTTTTCCGAATATCTTAAAAAGGTTGTTCACTTCGATAAGACTCATTCAGGGGACCTCCTTGATAGGGAAAAAACCTTTATTCCAACCACGAGTCGATTTCAGCCCGGTGTTCCTCGATCCAGGCCTTGGCCAAATCCTGGACATCTTTGTCCTGTTCTTGATATGCGTAAAGGAACTCCTCGGTATCGTCCAGGCTCATCTTGAAGTTCTTAAAGAAGTTGTACATATCAGGTGCCTTGTCCTGGAATCCCTTTCTTATACCCCATAATTCGGAGTCTTTTTCCCAGTAGCCCTTGGGATCGTCCAACACTTTGACGTCATACTTTACCATCATGGTATGGGGTCTCCATCCCAGAAACAGTATGGGCTGCTGCTGCTTAATCGCGTAGTCGACCTCGGCCATCATTGAAGCCATGGTGCCGGACAGGATTTCAATGTCGAGGTCATAGCCATCAATCACTTCCTCGGAAACCAGCATCATCCCCGACCCTGGCTCAAAACCGACCAGCTTACCGCTTACCAGGTCCTCATTACCCTGGAGATCGGCAATAGAGTCTATTTCAACATATTTGGGCACTACCCAGCCTACCGGAGCATCCGTAAAAATGGCACTGCCCAGTTCATACTGGTCACCGTATTTTTCCTGGTAGGTATCGTGAATCGAAGGCAGCCAGACTCCGGGCCAGGCATCAATGTCTCCCTGCACCAGCGACATAAACATAAAGCCGATGTCACCCTCGAGTACTTCCACCTGGTAACCCCGCTCGTCCGCAATCAGCTTGGTTATTTCGATAAAGGGAACCTCATAGTCATAGGGGGCGTGTCCCAGTTTGATTACCTTATCTTGACCGGTATCATTGGCATTGGAGCACCCGGCTACCAGCCCCAAGCCCATAACTACAGCTAATAATAGCGCAGTTGTTATCCAGATTCTTTTCACAGCAATTCCTCCTTTTCGCAATGTGCGGATATAAACAATAATATGTTTTACCGAATTGGTGTTACTTATCTAACCAAATAGATAAGTAAAAGCCAGAATGCGCGGATAACCTCCTTTCATTGAAAACATCATGAGGAAACTTGTGGGAAAAACTTATAGGCGTCAAGAAGTGCAACAAAAAGAGCCGAGAAGATTCGGCTCTTTAACACCGCATATTCTCCCTTTTAACGCCTACGAGGTTAGCTGACGGGTTCGGGATAAGGGCAGCCCTACTAATTCGGAAATTAGATTCACCCCAATATATTGGTTCCCCCGCTCCTCATGTATATTGAGGACTCGGCATATAGAACGGTCATAATATTCAATTGTCTTTTCAGGTTATCCTGGCCATCCGTTAGCTGCTGAGCGTTGGGTTAAACCAGAATGATTCAAATTTGACCGCACAATTATCGCGTACTTGACAAGTCCCTTAAATCAGTACGCCAAAGTCTGGTAACATTATAACACACTTATTCACAAGACCAAATCTTACGGGATATTAAATCGGGTCATTATTCCAAGGCGCCAGGCTGAATCCAAGCTCTACCTTGAATAAATCCCCGTCTATGGTGATGGAGAACCTGCCGCCACATACCTCGGTGAAGCTTTGGGCGATGGACAGTCCTAATCCTGAGCCTTCAGTGCTCCTTGATTCATCACCCCGGACAAACCGCTGCAAAATATCATCCGGGCCAAAATCCATCTCATAGTTGGCGGTATTCTTTATGGTGGCAATGGCTTCACCGTAACTAGTGGTCAAGTCAATGAACACCCGCGAGCCGGGCAGGGAGTATTTCAGCACATTGGAAATCAGGTTTTCCCAAACCCGGCGCAGCTTATTACCGTCGCTTTCGATCAGCACCGGCTGGTCGGGGATTTTAATCCGGAAGGTAAGGCCGGAAGCGGTTATCTGTTCTTCCATGTCCGCTACTGTCTGCTGGATGAGCTTTGCCAGATCAAGTTTCTCCATTTCCAGGGCCAAATTCTCACTGGTAGCCTTGGATAAATCGAAGAGATCCTGGATCAGGTTTTTGAGGCGCTCCGACTTTTGTGCCAGTATCCATATGTAATCGTTAACGTGCTCGGGCAGATTCTCTTCCTTCGCCAGAAGGTCTATATAGCTGATAATCGAGGTCAGAGGAGTTTTCAAATCATGGGAAACATTAGTAATCAAATCCACCTTCATGCGTTCGGATCTCATCTTTTCCTCAACCGCGGTGCTCATGCCCTCCTGAATGGAGTTGAGGCTCATAGCCGCCTGATACATGTCGTCATCTTCGCTCAACTCCAGCCGAGTATCAAAATTACCGTGCTTGATCAACTCAATGTGATCCACAACCTGCCCTATACTGGTAACAGTCTGATGGTAACGCTTCATATAACGAATTATGAGATACACCCCAACTGCCGCCAAAATAAGGGACACCATTAGTGAAACGAAATCCCCGGTACCGACAGATACCAGCAAGATAAACACCGAAAACAAGGCCAGGACCGTTACTGCGGCCAGGAGGAAGTATGCCCGTTTGAGCATGGCTTCCTGCCAGGGATACTTGGTTTCAAGCTTTCGGTACCAGGATAAAGCGGAGTTGATTATGTTGTTGCCAAAAAAGGCTTTGCGGTTGACCAGCAGATCGATCAGCATAAGGTAAAACCACCAGCCGACTATTAATAGGGCGATAGTGACCGCGGCCACGATAAGCACAAACTCCGGAGTGAAAGGCGCCCAGCCAAACCAGTAGTTCTCCCCCAGAACCCATGCCAGGATGATTAAAACCATGAAGGAAAGAACTACCTTCGCTTCTATCCATATTTTTCCTGAACAGGCGGCCAGGGTTTTATCAAACCTTTGTTTTTCCTTACGCTGGAAAAAATACAACCCCAGGCAGACAAAGGTCAAAACGAACAGCAGTCCATAGACGGGCATGATAATCGAAATGAATTTCTGCTCGGCGTAATAATTAGAATGACCGTAAGGATTTTCCTCCAGGGTATCCTTTACCGCCATGGCTATACGGGTATTGGAGAGAGCGGCGGCTGACTCGTTTCCGGGCTCATTTATCATCAGCCGGCGTGTAATCTCCGGGTAGCCGCTATCTGTGCGCTTGATATCGACCGGGTGGCCGTTATCTAATACCTGAAGTTTCTCTCCGTCAAAATACCAGAAATAGCTGTAACCGCCCGGCAAAACCGGCAGCCCGCTGGAGGGAGAGAAACTCAGTTCTTCACCGGTATTCTTTAAGGTCAAGCCGGTAGCTTGATTGACCAGATAATACCTGAGGTTGTCTCCTTCGTCAATTAAGTTTCCCAGGTAGGCTTCAGGGAAATCCGGGTGGCCCTCAGACTCGGCTGTAGCCGCATAAGTCAGTTGATGAAAATAATTGGTCGTTCGTTCCTTGAAAGCGGCAGTATCCTTGTAGTCCCCACTGAATTGTAATTTCAGGAGCTCAAAATTGCCCCCGGAGTGAACCAGAGCCGCAAAACCTGAGAACAGAATAAAGATTAACAGGCTCAGCCCCATGAAAAATGAGAGCCAGCTCAGAAAGGGTTTATAGTTTTTCGATTTTGTATCCAATGCCCCATACCACCTTTAAGTATTTCGGCTCCTTCGGGTTTATTTCAATCTTCTCCCGGATGCGGCGGATGTGTACCATAACCGTGTTTTCTACCCCATAGGCTTTCTCCCCCCATACACGCTCGTAGATCTCCTCCGCCGGATATATCCGTCCCGGGGTGCGCATCAGGAGTTCAACTATCTTGGTTTCGGTGGGGGTTAGCCTCACCGGTTCACCGTCGACGGTCAGGGTATGACATTCCAGGTCATAACAGAGACCGCCTGTTTTCAAGATGTTCGCCGGGTTCTGCACGTTGACATCACCCAGGGTCATGTAACGTCGCAGTTGTGATTTAACCCGGGCCATGAGCTCCATGGTGTTGAACGGCTTGGTGACATAATCGTCGGCTCCCATCGAAAGCCCCAGGACTTTGTCCGTATCCTCGGACTTTGCCGACAAAATGATGATAGGGATGTTTTTCTCGGCACGAATCTTCATAGTAGTGGACAGCCCGTCCAACCTGGGCATCATCACATCCAGGATGATTAGATGCACCTTCTGCGTGCTTATTATATCGAGAGCCTGTAATCCATCGTAGGCTTTAAGTACCTCATAGCCCTCGTTCTGTAGATTGATTGCAATGGCGTTGACTATCTCCCGGTCATCATCAACTACCAGAACCCGTTGCTTTTCCATTGTTATCACCCCCTTTACATAATGGGCCACCGCGCACCTGAATGCAATTCTGGTTAAACCCGTGAACCTGATCACATCTTAAAGAGCAAGGCTTACAAAAAAGCGGTTGTATTTCTTAAGAATTTCTTAAATTTTATCCTATTGGAGGTACTTTCACCGGGGATGGGAGTCCTATTATTGCGGGTACGTTGATAGGGTCGCGGCCGGAAAACTGGATGGTATGTTGGTTGCAGGGCTTACGTAATTTCTGGAGGGGGTGCAGGATTTAGTAGTCGAGGTGGGCGGCCTCCGTATTCGGAAACCGCCGCACCGGCACGTTCAGATTATATCCTCTTGGCGATCTTAGCCAGTTTTTCGGCCAGAGTCATGATTTCCGTGAGGCTGGCCGATACTTGTTCGGTGGCAGCGGCCTGGTTTTCACTGTTGCCCAGCGTCAGGTCCGAATTCCGTTCCGCTTCTTCAACTGCGGCTTTAATTTTGTCAGTCAGCTCTCTTATCTTGGAAACTGTTTCCCGGGAATCATCGGAAAGTTTTCTGATTTCTTCGGCTACTACGCCGAATCCCCGTCCCACATCTCCGGCGCGGGCGGCTTCGATGGCGGCGTTAAGACCCAGCATTTTGGTTTCATCCGCTATCTGTTTGATAAAGGCCAGGATGTTGTTTATCTCTTCCGAAAGGGTCAGGATATTTTTTATGTTCTCATTGAGCTGCTGTTGATTGGCACTGATTTCCGAGGCGGATGCTGCGAGCTCCTGTATGACAGCCGCCGATTGTTCCAGTTCTTTGGTCAGGTCGTTGGACATGTTTTGGAGTCTGACCGCTACCGCTCTGGGCATGCTGAGACCGAAGGTTCCGATTACCTTGTCCTTATCCCGCTCGTCAAATACGGGCGCTACGCTCATCCGCACGTGGATGTTGTACTCTTCGTTATAAACCTCTGCATTGACAGGTCTCTTTTCCCGCATACACTGCACTATCTCGGTAACCGGCGCAATAGTGGAGCCTACCTGCCATTCAACGAGGTCATACTTTTTCGATCCCTGACGATGGGTGAGTTTTTCAGTGTCACTCAGCCACAGGAAGACTCCCTCAGGAAACATATCGGCCATCATGGGAGCGAATATGGGGAAGGCACGTTCCAGGGAATATGTTTTTGGGAAGGCTACACATAATGCTCCGACCGCTTCATCCCCTTCGAATATGGGAATGGCTGCATTTATCGCCTTGGTGCCATGCGCGGCTACCTCCTGAACCATGCTCTTTTTATTCTTAATTGCCTGAGATGCTGCTGCGTTGGGAAGGAGTTTGGTACCGACCTCCAATTTGCTTGCATAGCCCAACTGTGAAGTGACTTGCCATACTACCTTCTCGGTATCCGTAATCCAGAATCTCGCGCCGCCAGGGGTGATGTCGACCAATAATGAGGCAACTTCCTTGAATTTCTCTGCGAATTCCTTGGTAATCACTTTGCATTTCCCCTTTCCGATACGCACTCAATATTTATCGAATATGCGACAATATTTTTATAATTAGACATAATTCTAAAATAACCTCTTTATTGCAGCAGTATGGCAATCGATAACATCTCGATATATCCTTGGCAGCGGACGTTTAATCCTTCCTGGTTTATGGTCGCTTGTCGATTGTAGGCGAACAATATCCATGCACATATGGGGATGAAAACCGGTCGTCTTGTTGGGGGAAACCAAGTAGCAAACCAGTTGAGAGGTTTTTTGGATTCGGTATCGAAAAGGTTTATCAAACACATTGAAGAAGCATCCGGATACAGGCACCGCCCTGCTTTTTGTCCATGGGTGTTAGAATCTTTAACAATAAAGGAGTGTATTATGGCGGACATAAGAGAGAGATTCATAATGACCAATGGCGTGAACCTGCACGTCTTGGAAGCCGGTCCTCAGGATGGACCGGTGGTCGTATTCCTGCATGGTTTCCCCGATTGCAGTTTTGCGTGGCGCAGGCATTTGCAATACTTTGGAGACCGGGGATACCTGGCGGTAGCGCCTGACCAGCGGGGCTATAACGTGAGCGATAAACCCGAGGGGGTTAAGTCCTATTCCCCGGATGAGTTGGCTCGTGACGTTGTGGGCTTAATAGAATCATACGGCCGCGAGCAGGTATTCCTGGTGGGACATGATTTGGGAGGCATGGTTTCCTGGTGGACTACAGCCCATTATCCCGAACGGATAAAACGTCTGGCTATCATGAACTGTCCCCACCCCAATGTGATAAGACAAAACCTGTTTGTCAATGTTAAGCAGATGCAAAAGAGCTGGTATGTCTTCTTTTTCCAGTTACAGCGGGCTCCGGAGAAAATGCTGGCAGCCAATAATTTCTCATGGCCGGTGAATGTGTTGGGCAAGACGAGTCGGCCGGGTACGTTTAGCAAGGAAGAACTGGAAGAATACCGCAAGGCCTTTGCTCAACCCGGCTCCGCAGAGGCTATGGTCAACTGGTACCGGGCTTTAGTGCCCCGGTTCTTTGAGCTCCAGGATCCCCTTAAAATCACTGTACCCACCTTGGTTCTGTGGGGGGTGAATGATACCGCTCTGGTGCCGGAACAGGCCCAAGAAAGCGCAGGCTACTGTGAGGAGAGTCGAGTTGTCTATTTCGAAGAGGCGACTCACTGGATTCAGCACGAGGAGGCTGAGAAGATCAACCCCATGCTTGAAGAATTTTTTAAAGAAACATAGATTGCTAAACCCGCAAAGTAGAAAAGCATACTCGTCCCTGGTAACGAAAAACCCACCGGTCATTCGACCGGTGGGTTGGAGGTAGAACAGCTATTTTGATTTCATCTTGGCTATCTCTTCCTCCCGCAGGACGCGGCGCAGGGCTTTACCCACTGCTGACCGAGGCAGTTCGGGGCGGAATTCGACCATTTTCGGCACCTTATAGGCTGCCATCTTTTCACGGCAGAAAGCGATGATTTCTTCTTCGGTCGCAGTTGCGCCAGGTTTCAGCTGTATAAAGGCCTTCAGGGTTTCACCGCGGTATTCATCGGGAACCCCGCAGCATATAACGTCAGCCACTTTGGGATGTCCCATGATGACCCGATCTACCTCTTGCATGTAGATGTTGAATCCTCCGGCAATGATCATGTCCTTGGTACGGTCGACGATGAAAATGTATCCGTCTTCGTCCTGGTAAACCACATCTCCGGTATGGAGCCATCCATCCTCGGTCAACTGTTGGGCAGTTTCTTCCGGGTTGTTCCAGTACCCCATCATTACATAGGGGCCTTTAACCAATAACTCACCGGGAGTACCCTGGGGAACATCCTCTCCGGTTTCAGGATCAATGATTCGAATATCCATGTTGGGAACCGGGACTCCTACGCTGAGGGGCTTCTTCAAGCCGAAGTCGGGGTTGGCAATACCGACGGAGGTGGTTTCACTCATTCCCCAGCCTTCGGAATAGTACACATTCATGTCCAGCAGTCTGTTGATCAGCTCTACTGGACACGGTCCACCGCCATTACCAACGAAGGTGAACTTTTTACCCAGGTTCATCTTCTCAGCCCGAGGATGATTGAAAATGGCGGTTAACATAGTGGGGACTGCACCGAAATAGGTAATGTCATCAAATTTTTCCAGAGTGTCCAGAACTTCATTGATCTCAAAACGTGGGAGAATGATCTGGGTTGCTGCCGAGTATATGCACCATCCCATCTGACAGACTTCACCGTATACATGATAGTAGGGTAGTACACAAAAAGCCTTAAGTCTTTCCACCGGGATGGTTGCTGTTATATTGTTGCCATAAATAGCGCATTCGTAAATTCCGGCCACAACATTGGCGTGTGAAAGCGTTGCTCCCTTAGGAGTTCCTGTAGTTCCTCCAGTAAACTGGATTACCGCCGGATCATCCTTCGTAACTCCGGTTCTCGGCTTGGAGGTGTTGCCGCAGGCATCGAGGATTTGCGAGAAGTGATACCATCCCGGTTCCAGTCCCAAGCTTTCGGGCGTACTCACTCCTGAGTTCTTGATAAAATCAGAAAGTTTGGTGATGACGATATTGGGGATTTCAACCCTCTTGGTCAGTTCCTTAAGGTTGGGTACGCAATCCTCAAAAGCAATCACGGTTTCAAGTCCTGTATTCTTGGCTATGAATTCAAGTTCATCAACCGGATACATGGGGTTCATGTTGACTACGATACCCCCGGCCGTCAGGATTCCCCAAAATGCAATGTTAAACTGTGGGCTGTTGGGCAGCAGTATTCCTACCCGGTCACCCTTCTTGACACCTATTTTAACCAGGGCATTGGCGAACCGGATAACCTGCATCGCCAGGTCCCAGTAGGTGGTTTCGGTTTCATAAAACCACATCGCGATTTTATCGGGGTGATTGTTCGCGGTGTTGAAGAGCAGTTCATATGCCGGCCACTGTGGAAAGTTTATCTCTGGCGGCACCAGGTGATCATAGTGTCTAATCCAGGGTCTTTTCTTATATAGCTCCAGATACATATTTTCGTGCGAATACATGTTTGCCATAAAAGGTAACCTCCCCTTTTTGCGTTGATATCATATACATTTCGCCGTGTCGCAGGGTAATGGTTTTGCTTAAACGAAAACCATGCTCGCCGCAATCTGATCGGTGGCAAAAGAGCTTTGCATTAACTGGAAAGGAACAGAGAACGGGCGGACGCAAACAAGCTGGTGGACTTGATCTGCTGCCTGTAAGGTCTGATCGGCGTCAAAAGCCCCCTGTATCATACCCCCTCTCATTCTTGTATTTTCGCTAGACTTCGACAAAGCTGCATCTTGATCCACGACCAGTGCTCCGCAGCAACTTGTTCCTGTCACTGTAGTGATTCTACACTTTTCGAAATATTCCCTTCTGTTCGAATAAATTTTGTCAATAAAATGGAGGAAATTAATGCAAGATAATTATTATGTTCCCATTTTGAGTGATACGAGGAAGAGAACGTTTAATAAGATGGTCTGTTTTCCGCAGAGGTCAATTAAGGAAAGAGTTAATTTAACAAGCAGAATCAGAGTCACGGTTTTGTTCACCCCGATCCTGGACACCCGAGCGGGAGACTCATACCTCACGAGCAGAGGCCGACTCTGTTTTGAAGCAAAAAAAAGGACTCCGGCCCTGGAGTCCTTTTTCGGAGAAATCCTTCTTACTTCAAACTGACCCTTGACATACGGAAGATGAAGCCGGCGGCATCGGCTCTGCTTACAACAGCGGAAGGGGAAAATTTAGAGCCTTCACCCTCCATGATCTTGTATCCTTTCAGAATGGCTGCATAGCCGACGAAGCTGTCTCCTTTGTCGATGTCATCGTAGTGATTCAGGTAGGTGTTCTGCAGCCTGGCCACCCGTTCCAGGTCCAGATAGCGAATAATGATCCGACCGGCGGTTGCCCGATTAAGGGGGGTGGTCGGAGCGAGGTCTTCACTTAGCCAACCGAAGGATTTGGCCCGCTTAAGTATTTCGGTATCATCAAGTTCATAAACCCCTTTATCACCTTGTCGGGCCAGGATGAGAGCTCGCAGGAAGGAAACCAGCGTAACCGGCTGATTGGGCTTGAAACTGTTTCCATATTCCCGGAAGAAGCCCATCTGGCCCAGGGTGTTGATCTCCCTATTTCCGGGGATGCCGTCTATATCGTTAAAGGCTTTAGTGGGCGGAGGCTCAGGAAGCGGCTTACCATTCCAGTTCAGCAGCCTCCCGGTGCGGGCATCCAGCATCATGTAAGGACCAGAATCATAATCACTCCATGGTATGTATACCAGGTGTATATTCTTGGCTCCCCGGTCTGATGTCAGTATGCCGTAGCTTAAGGTAAGGGGCTGCTGCTCAAGATAAGCCGCAACCGCCCGGGTGTTGTTCATAATACCGGTAGGAGTCGGGAATTTGAGGTCCGGCCAGCATAACTCGTATTCAATTATTTCACCGCTGATGGAGTCTACGGTTATACTCATTCCGTGGTTGGGTGCCGGGATGTTGTTGACCAACCGGTTGTAGTAAAAATACCTGGTGGGGGTTTGATCATCAGGAACCGCATGGTTCTCGATATACGGGTCCAATCTGATGTGATTTGACTTCTCCGGTTGTATGCGTTTAAGGAAATCGCGGGCTTTCTTTTCCAGAACTTCCGTGCTTTTGACCTTTTCCTTAGTGAAAGAATCGTGGGGATAGCTGTAAGAGAAGTACTGGATTTCCCCGGAGGCTGCATCCAAACGGGCATAAACCCGGTGATCCTTGCCGTTGTCATCTTTCTTCGTAAAGCTCAAAATCCAGTTTCTGTTCTGTGGCCGCCCATATTCCGCTTCCAGATGGGCGTTGCGCAGCGACATTTCCCTGGCCGCAGGGACCCATTGAAATACAACCTGGCAGGCCTCCTGCTGGGTGAGGAGATTTGCATGCTTAATGATTTCTTCCTGTTCCTCGGGGGACAGCTCCACGCTGCCTTCTTGATCCTTGGCTAAAGCTTGTTTTTCCGCCATTCCAGCCGCACCCATGTAGATGTCCAACCCTTCCAGGTACTGTCCTGAAGGGACAATGAACGGGTTACCGGTATTGGCGTCAATCATTCCTCCCGACTTATGGGTGAGGCGGTAAACCAGTACCGGTTCCGCAGCATCGTCCCGGTTCAACGGACGGTAAGGTGGAGGAACCAGGTACTGCAGTTCGAACATACCCGTATCCTTAAATGCCTTTTCAGCCTGAGATGTGCTGATCACCCGGGAAGGTGAGGGGAATTGGCTGGTGGTGCAGTTTAGTTGATATGATACTACTGTTCCATTGAACTTGTTCACCCTCACCACCGCTCTCTCGCCCTTAACAGGTATATTGTTTACCGTCCTCTGCCAGTAAAAAACGTAATCGCTCAAGCTGTGGTAGGCATTCTCCGATTGCTTCAGGGGAGAAACCAAGCGTAATTCTTTCATACGACCGGGTATAATCCTTTGCAGAAACGACTCCGATATCTTGGCGGCCTCATCGACCGAATATGAGGGGATGCGTACGGCGAAATTTGTACTGTCGTCAGGTTGGTAAAAACTCAAGCCGATGATCTCACCTGTGTTTGCGCTGACATCGATACTAAAACTGCCACCGCCATCCTTCGACCTCCACGACAGCGACCAGGTAGGGTAATTTTCATAATCGCTGAATCGCGATGTAAACTCGGTGTATGATTCCGGGATCGTGAGATTGAGTTTGGCGATCTGAATAGCCTTCTGCAGAGTGACCGGCGGTTGGTTAACCGCCGGCGTACGCAGGGGGAGGACGGTTACCAAAAAGACTGCTGCCAGCAGTATAACAAGAGGGCGATTGACGGACTTCACTTTAAGCCACTCCTTTCTTTTCTTTACATAAGAATATACGCTATATTAAAAGGTATAATTTCACTGTAGAAGAAAACCAGACTATTTGAGGAAAACAGGAGCAGGCATGCGAGAAGGCTTGCTTAATTGAGACTGTAATCCACCCCTGTACCTGGTCATGGTTATGGGGCATGATAACAGGACCGCAGTAAGTCGATAGTTAGGCAGGAAAGGGTTCGTATGGATAGGATTACTTTGAAGATCAGGGATATGAGCTGCGCGGCCTGTGCGGCGCGGATTGAGAAGGGACTACAACAGCTGCCCGGGGTCAAGAGAGCTGAGGTAAATCTGGCTCTGGAGCAGGCAACAGTTGAATATGACCAGGGGGAAGTCGGCCTAGGTGACATAACTCAAAAGATCGAAAGTATGGGCTATTCGGTACCGGCGGAAAGAGCAGAGCTGCGGGTTGAAGGGATGAGCTGCGCTGCCTGCTCGGCCCGGGTGGAGAAGGAGCTGAACCGGCTGGCGGGGGTTAGACAGGCCGGCGTTAACCTGGCTACCGAAGTTGCCATCGTTGAGTATTACCCCGACCACGTTGCTGTCGAGGAACTCATTCGGACAGTGAAGCGTGCCGGTTATGATGCGAAACTGCTGGAAGCGGGGAAACATAAAGAGGCGGCTGAGTTAGATGAACTCAGGGGACGGCGCCGCATGCTGGTATTTGCCATAGCTTTCTCCCTGCCGTTTTTGGTGATGATGCTCGCCGAACTCCTGGACCTTGCGCTGCCTCACTGGATGATGAGCCCGCTGGTGCAACTCATGTTGGCGACTCCGGTTCAGTTCATTGCCGGTTTTACCTTTTACCGGGGGGCGTATTTCGCCCTGAAAAACGGGATGGCCAATATGGATGTCCTGGTTGCCCTGGGAACCAGCGCTGCCTACTTTTACAGCCTCATCGCAGTAATTATGGTCCTGCACACCGGCCTTTATTTTGAGACCAGTGCCGTGTTGATAACCCTGGTGCTTCTGGGCAAGTACCTGGAGAGTCTGGCAAAAGGAAGGACATCCGAGGCCATAAAGAAATTGATGGGACTGGCCCCCCGGACCGCCAGGGTTATCAGAGAAGGTCAGGAGATGGACATCCCCACAGAGCAGGTGATGGTGGGAGATCTGGTGCTGGTGAGGCCGGGCGAACGCATCCCGGTCGATGGGAAGGTCATCGAGGGATATTCTGCGGTGGATGAATCCATGCTGACCGGGGAAAGCATTCCGGTTGACAAACAGGCCGGCGACCTGCTGGCCGGAGGTACCGTCAACAAATTTGGGATGCTGCAGGTGGAGGCCACCCGGGTGGGACGTGATACCGTGCTGGCTCAGATCGTGCGGGCAGTGGAGGAGGCCCAGGGGTCAAAGGCGCCTATCCAGCGCCTGGCAGACATGGTATCCGGCTACTTCGTACCGGCGGTCATCACCATCGCGGTATTGACCTTTGTAGTCTGGTACTGGGTGATGGGGGAGGTAACCGTCGCCCGGGCTCTTATTAACGCCACGGCTGTGCTGGTGATAGCTTGTCCCTGTGCCATGGGGTTGGCCACGCCCACTTCCGTCATGGTGGGAACGGGACGGGGAGCGGAAAACGGGGTGCTGTTCCGGGGCGGGGAACACCTGGAACGGACCCACAAGGTTGACGCCGTTGTCCTGGATAAAACCGGGACCATAACCAGAGGAGAACCGGTACTGGTTGATATGATTGCCGCACCACCGTTTGCCGGGCGGAAGGAAGAGCTGCTGCGGTGGGCGGCCCAGGCCGAGTACATGTCGGAACACCCGATTGCCCAAGCCATTGTAACGGGAGCCGGGGAACGGTTGGAGGGATTTCAGCCGGCTGCACCGGAAGAGTTTACTGCCGTTCCCGGAAAGGGGATCTATACCCGTCAACAGGGAAGGGTAATCCTTATCGGGACCAGGCGGTTTCTGAAAGACCATCAAGTTGACATAAGATCAATGCAGGAGGCGGTGGATGAACTGGAACAAGCCGGCAAGACTGCGGTCTTAATGGCAGTGGACGGTCAGGTGGCAGCTGCTCTGGCAGTGGCCGACACGGTCAAGGAGCACTCGGCCGAGGCCATTAAGGATTTACGGGAGTCGGGGATTGAGGTGTGGATGATTACCGGTGACAACCGGCGCACGGCGGAGGCTATAGCCAGGCAGGTGGGCATCGAAAATGTACTGGCGGAGGTTCTGCCGGAGGACAAAGCCCGGGAAATCAAGCGATTGCGCGATCAGGGACGGGTGGTGGCCATGGTGGGGGATGGGATCAACGATGCCCCGGCACTGGCTACTGCTGATGTGGGAATAGCGGTTGGTACCGGCACCGATGTGGCTATGGAGGCAGCAGACATAACCCTGATGCGCGGGGACCTGCGGTCGATAGTGACTGCCATTCGCCTGAGCCGGGCTACCATGCGCAACATAAAGCAAAACCTGTTCTGGGCATTCATCTACAACATCATCGGGATTCCCGTGGCAGCCGCGGGGTTTCTGAACCCGGTTATCGCAGGGGCGGCTATGGCTTTGAGCTCGATATCTGTAGTTTCAAATGCCCTGCGACTGAAAAGGGTGAGGTTGGCATAAACAGAATGGTTTTACGGTCATCGGGTGGCGGTCCATCCCGGGACAGGTGGCAGAAATTACCGGGCGGGGCTGTGAAATCTTCTCCCTGGGTCGTCTGTATATTTAACAGACTTATGAAAATGGAGGGACCCGGATTGAAACAGTTTATAGTACTGGCTGTTGTTGGAGTTATGTTGTTTGTCGGCGGCTGCGCGGGTGAAACCCAGGATGAAGTTATTCCGAATATTGGAGGAATCCATCTGGGGGATACCAGGACTCAGGTGACTGACATTTTAGGCAGCGATTATGAGGAGATTTTCGAGGAAGAAGGCGGCCATTTCGGTGAGCCCTACTATATCCTGGATTACCGGGAAGGCATTAAACTCATCATTGGTCAGGATTCGGGGAAGGTAATGCAGATAGATGTAACCACACCCGGTATGGCCACTGATATGGGGGTTAAAGTAGGAGACCAAGCCGCCGATGCGATTGCCAAGTATCGGGAGAAGTACAGCGAACCTGAGAGCATCCACAGTGGTGAGAAGCTGGTAGGCTGGTTTGAGGTAGGGGAAGGAGCCCTGGTTATTCTTGATGTGGATCGGAATGATGATACTATTGTGAATCCCGAGATTACTCCAGATATGGAAGTAGAAATGATCAGACTGGTTTACTCCCGGTATATCGATTAACCATTACTGGTGGTACCGTAACCGGCTGTTCATGTTGTCTTAGCAGAACAGCCTTATCTGTTTTAACATTACAGAATTGGGAGAGATAGGTAGACGGGATCAGTTGACCTGGTTTCTATCCGGGACGGATTGGCGGGTCCCGGGGGTTCAATTTCGGCATCTCCTCTTGGCTGTCGGCGGGATAACGGCTGCATACTGACCCGGAGTGCAGCTGACAATACATGGAAATAATTACCTTCAACAAATGCCGGGGTTTTTGTATTCTATTACCATAAGGTCTTTAATCCTAAACTGCCCGGAATTTTAGCCGGACAGTTTTACGGAAAATGTCTTATACAGGGGGGGGAGTTTCTTGCCGGGAGGGGGAGACAATCACGGTATGTTTGAGGGCCTGGAGGAATTTGGGCTCCACAATATGGAGGATAAACCCCTGTACCAGGATGAGGACGATGAAAAGGAGATACAACCCGGACCTGTGAGCGAAAAGACCAACGAAGCCAAATACCTGTTTGACTCTGAAGTAGAATGTCCGGTATGCCACTCCCAGGTGACTGTCAAGAGAATCCGGAGATCGGCTTTGCGGCTGCTGAGCAGGGATACGGATTCAATGCCAAGTTACCAGGATATCAACCCACTGCACTACGATATATGGATCTGCAATAATTGTGGATATGCCGCCACCCAATCAAGCTTCAGCCAACCATTGACGAGGGTAGAAGCAGAATTGATTCAGCATAATATAAGCAGTAAATGGCGGCCTAAAGAGTACCCGCCTTTATATGATGCCAATATCGCGGTTGAACGTTTTAAGCTGGCCCTGGTAAGTGCAACGGTCCGCAAAGCCAGGCCCATCGATATCGCCATGTTATGCCTGAAGCTGGGATGGATTTATCGTACCATGGAGGATAAGGACAACGAGGTTAATTGTCTGAACCAAGCCTTGATAGGGCTGAAGTCCGCTTACGATAAAGATCCGTTTCCGGTGGCGGGGATGGATGAAAGCACACTGGCGTTCCTCATCGGTGATTTGTCCAGGAGAGTTGGCAATCACCAGGATGCACTGCACTACCTGGGACGAGTGATTACGGACCGGACTGCGAAAGGTGCCCTTAAGGAAAAAGCCCGCGACCAGAGACAGTTGATAATCAAAGCCCAGCGGGCTTCCGAATCAGAAGCATCAAAAGCGCAGGAAACACCAGATTCCACTTCCGAACCGCCACCCCCAAAAGGCCTGAAGAGGCTGTTCCGTAAAAATAAATAGCAAATCGGCTGCACACGAACCAAGATAATCGGCAGCCTGCTCTGGGTTGTACTGCTCCCAGGTGTGCAGAAAGATTTACCAGAGCGGTATACCGTTCGCCCGATTATAAGCCTCCTTGGAGCTTATAAGCCGGGCCAGATCCGGATCGGGGTGACCGCTGATTCTGGTTATGATATCCTGTGACTGCCGCAGGTCGTTCAGGGTCAGGGTGGGGTAGTCCTGATAACCATAGTCACCGTTGGGAAGACGGGCATACCAGAGTTCTCCGCTTTCCTTGATCCACTCATCGCAAGTATCTTTGACTGCCAATAGCATCATATCGGCAGTATCCCGGTATTCCACTTCATCTGTGGCCAGGTACATGTAGTATAGGAAATTCATTTCTGCCAGCAGATGGTTGAGCGAGGTATGAGTACGATGCTCTCCGGTTGCAGCCTGGTAGTCAGGTACGAGGTAACCTCCGTTTTTGCTCCGGTATGCGTGCTGATTCGCAAAACGGCACAGGAAGTCGGCATAACGCCGAGCCGCATTAAGGGCGGTTTCGTCGCCATATTCTTGATAAGCCTCCAGGAGGTACTGGGCCACATCGGTATTAAATCGGGTGTCATAGAAATTGGGGCCAAAACCGTACTCTTCCGCCAGCCATTCGGATTGAGGTTCGGTCGGCCAGTAACCACTGCGGTTTTGGGTTCTGATGGCACTGTACATGGAACTGACGGCAATCGCATAGGTAAAAGGGCTGGTTTTGGTCAAGAATAACCTGCCCACGTGCTGAGCCGGACAGCGCCAGAAAGCCAGGGGATGAGTAGGCTGATAGGTGGAGGGCACCAAGTCATAGACCCCATCCAGCCAAAATTTGCGGGTCTTGTTAAGGTCAGCCCGTTGAATCGAGGAGACGAGAGCCTCATCCTCCCAGGCCACCAGCTGTTTATTGTGTATGATGCCCCAAAAGCGAATTATACCTTCCCGGGTGTCGGCAAGAGGGAAGCTGAATTCACTCCGATCTGGGTCCCGCCCGACTGAAATGGGGAAGGTATTCACTTCCTGATAAACCCCATTCCCCATGTACCTAAACTGGTCCACCGGGCCGAAGACCATTGACTTTGCTTCTCCGTCGAGAAAGGCGATCCCCGGAGGAAGTTGCGATATCAACTGCGTGGGGCTGATGTAATCCCAGGTGGATTGACCGACAACCCGCTTACCGTCAGGATAAACGAGAGTCTTACCTTCTGTGGGATGAGGGCCCAGCAGGGTTAAACGTCCCTGGCACATATGGTTATTCGCGGTGAGATTCCGGGATTCAACATAGAAGAGCAAAGCGCCGTGGCGTAAATCCTGGCAGGTCAGGGTAATCCGGCCAATTTCCCGGTCTCCGCTTACAACCTTATAGTTATAGCTGGACTGCCGCAGTAAAGATTCTTCCCTGATGCTCAGCCCCTCTAGCCGTGAACTGATACCTGAATAAGTTTCTACGGCAAAGGATAGACCCGGGGTTAAGATTACCTCCTCAGGACTGCTACTGTAATTAACATCATGGGTACCGGAGGCACTCCCCAGGATAATAGACACTGCGAGGATCGAAGCTAAAGTGAGGTGTAATAATACACACGACTGCTTTGATCTGTTTAACACATTGTTCATTCCCTGTGTACGTTATGCACCGCTTGGTTGCTCGCTGGCCCTCCAGAAAACCCACACCGGTGGAACATCTCATGGCCCTGGCGATGGTGGTTTTATTATATACCAAATACCTGCTCCGGGCATTTTCGGATTTGAATCAAACACCCCAAAGGGGTTGGTGGGTCGTTTTTAGGATCAGGATAGGGAAGTGAAGTATCCGGGTTCCGGGGGCTTAAACTTGACAAAGAAGGTGGTTCCCCCGGGACCGGTCTCGTAAGACAATTGGGCATGATGGCGTGCAGCAATGCTGTAGCAAACTGCCAACCCCAAGCCGGTTCCGCCATCTTTGTTGGTGACAAATGGGGTGCCAAGCTTTTCCTGGATCTCCGGGGCAATGCCTTTGCCGGTATCCTTAATAGCGAGAACAACGTAACCCTCAACGAATCGGGTGGAGATGGCCAGTGTTCCTCCTGACTCCATGGCCTCCAGTCCGTTGCGGGCCAGATTGCATACCAACTGCCGGATCTCCTTTTGGTCAAGGTTCAAGATCGGTACCGGTTCCAGATTCAATTCGATGGTTTTTTCCGCGCGGTTGGCATCTGCCTGCAGGAGAGCATAGATCGCCTGGACTATGCTGTTAAGATTATGGGGACGAAGGTTTACGGCCTTATCCTTGGCCAGCAAGAGGAACTCTGAGAGGATAAAGGTAGTGCGGTCAAGTTCCTCAATTATGACATCGAAGTATTCCTTGAAGACGGAGCCTTCCTTGGATTCCGCCATCAACTGTAAAAAACCACGTACCGAGGTTAAGGGGTTTCTGATTTCATGCCCAATGCTGGCGACAGTCTCCCCGATGAGGTTAAGCCGGTCCAATCGCGCCAGATGTTCTTCCAACAGCCGTTTTTCCGTCATGTCCTGGAATACCGTCAGCCAGCAGGGTTCGCCATTCATAGTGATAACCTCAGATGAGAGATGCCCGCTCAAAACCTTGCCCGATTTGGTTCGTACCTTGACATCCAAGCCCCGCAGATTGCCGCCGGCGTGAAATGCTTTGGAAAAAACGCGACAGAAGTCACCATCAGCCCAGATACCGAGATTGGTTGCATTGTTTCCGATCACCTCGGCATGGGTGTAGCCGGTGGTTTCAAGCCATCGCTGGTTAACGTTGATATATGATCCATCTCTAACCCTGGAGATGGACATGGTGGCCGGATTCAGTTGGAATGCTTTATAGAATCGTTCTTCTGATAAGCGCAGGGCTTCCTCGGTCAAATGACGTTGAGTTACATCGCGCCAGGATACCGCCAGGCCATCGCCCGTTTTAATAGCCTGTATATCAAAGTGCCCGGAAAAGTTCGGCTGCTCATAATAATAGGATTCCAGTTTTAATGGTTGTCCGGTTTCAACCACCCGGATATAGTCGGCATAAAGCCTGGAACCGCGATGCCCGGGGTAGACTTCGAGTAATGTCTTGCCAATGATGTCCTCCGGTTTTTTCCCCAGTACCGAACACGCGAAGCGATTGGGAAACTCGATAACGAAGTCCTGGATCAGGTTTGATTCGTCCCGGATCGCAGAGAGAATAACGAAGGAATCAAGCATGTTGTCGACAGACGCCTCGAATCGTTCTATACAATGCTGCAGTTCGGATTCAAGCTGTTTGGTTTTGGAGATATCATGCAGGTGAACCGAAAGCCAGTTACTGTTTGGGTTATAGTGAACTTCATACCATCCATTCGGCAGCTCGACCTCAAAGTGAATCGGCGATTTCTTTTGCACGGCCTCCTTGAAATTCTCCGCCAGCAGGGGGTTTAGCTGCAGGAAAGCATTACCCGCTTGTTTGGTCAACTCCTCTTGGTCGGCAAAATTAAAAAGAGAAACGGCCGCTTTATTCAAATACTGAATATGTCCTTGCCAATCCAGTACAAGAAAAGGCTCACCCAGGTTGTCAATGACATCCGCAAGATCTGGGATCCCGGTACCGAATTCCCCCGGAAATTTGATTTTTATTGCTCCTGAGTTCTGGTCAGCGGCTCTGGCCATATCCAGTCCTCCCGGCCTGATTATTAACGTCTGTAAGCATTTTGTCACACCAGAAGCAAATAATATGTTGAAAAATGTCTAGCGCGGATCAACATTTTTCTCCAGAAGGTGAGTCAAGATATGTGGTAGCAGTATGCCGCTTCTGTAATACCGCAGTACAGCGGTAATTGCAGAACCGCGTCCTGTGGTCTAGAGCGGCTAATGACTGCACCTCTTAATAACATTACAGCCCTGCGCAGAGGAAAACAAGATATGGGGATGAAAAAACGTAGTCGTGGCCGGGAGTTGTGGGGGTGACAGTCCAATGGGTTTACTGCTGCTGCCTGCCGGGGTGGCGGGCTTGGTGCTGTTGTGAACGATCCCAAAAGGATAATAGCGCGCAGCAATCGCGGTAGATAATAACGTCCTGAACGGGCGGTAGTGCGGTATGAAGGGGAACAGTCCTGGGCGAGAACTATCGCCGGCTTTATGGCTTAGTAATGCCGGGCACTGGAATGGCACTTGTCTTGATGATTGCCCACCGCCTCCTAAGGTTATCCGTGCAAACCCGGAAGGCGGTATATTATCTTTTGTCTTCACCTGGGTCCAGGACCTGTTTTGTCTCACTGTTCGTTCTATCATTTTCTGCTGTTCGGGCAATATCAGGCACCTGTCGGCTTTCCTGAACTAGTGAAGACCGGCAATAGGGACATTCAGGATTTTTTAGAGTGGAAAGCTTGGCTGCTGAAAAGCTTCGTCCGCCACACTTTGAACAGATGAACTCGTACATAACCCACCTCCTTGACCTGAAAAATGCCTGAAGGCATGGGATTCGTTTTCTCTACAGTAACACCCCGCCATATTTTTCACAGGGAAATTGTTGGATGCAGGTTTGTTTTTTTATTGAAATTATACCATTGGCCCTCCATGCAAACAAGCGTTCGCCTACACTGGCCAGGATTGACAATCTGTCATTAATCCGTAATAAGAGGTTTTTCTTTTGTAATCGACTGTCATATAATTATATGCAGGTTAGGGTCCGGGATTGACAATTAAAACCTTAATTGATCGCTGCTGGGCACGGATAAAAAGCCGGTTGGTTGAATTAGTATTATTAGATATTATTATTATTAGGTATTACTCTCCGTCTGTCCTGTAGCTGTAGGAAATGTACTAATACGCGACAGACGAGCATTGCATGATAGTGGTATCTACAGTTTGGGGGTGATAGGGCCTGTAGTCGTTATAGGTAATAGTAAACATACAATCACAAATAAGGGAGGCGGTTAATAATGACTGACAGATCGAGGAATCGGCTGGAGGGAGCGTTGCCCAGGCTTTCTGACTATTTGAAGCGTGCGGCGGAGAGAGACCCAAATCACCCGGCACTAATCTATCAGGACAGGGAAATCTCTTATGGTGAATTCCTGAAGAACGCCCAGAAATTCGCCAGGTTTCTGATGAAGATGGGGGTTCAGAAAGGTGACCGCCTTGGGTATTTGATGAACGGCCGACCTGAGTTTATGACTTTCTATATGGCCGCCAGCATGGTTGGAGCCATCATAGTGGGTATGGGTACCCGGTTTACGCCTCATGAAATGAAGTACGTGCTGAATAACTCGGAAGCTGATTATATACTAACCCTGTACGGATTGGGAGAAGTGGCAAATTACCAGGAAAAACTGGCGGCAGCACTACCCGAGTGCCCTTCGGTAAAGCAGGTCTGGGTTGTGGGTGGACCGGCTGAGCTTCCCGGAGCTATAACCTGGGATGAGATTATGCGGGAAGAGTATTTGGATTATGAACAGGCATTGAAAGAAAGAGAATCTCAGGTTGAACCGGATGACGGGCTGCTCATTGTCTACACTTCGGGTACTACCGGACAACCCAAGGGAGCCGTTCTGACCCACAGAAGTGTGATTTCCCAGTCCCTGGTTCTGATTGATGAGTTTGGCGCTCCCACAGGTCTTACCCCGAACGACCGGTTCCTGCACCACGTGCCGGTTAACCATGTGAGCGGTGCCACCGAGTTGGGAGCATCGCCCATTATAGCTGGAGCGACCCAGGTAATAATTGACCAGTTCCACCCCGTGGTTTCGCTCGAGCAGATGGAGAAACACAAGGTGACTATCTTCGCGGGTGTCCCTACCATGTTTGTTATGCAATTCAACCTTCCGAACTTCAAAGATTACGACCTGTCCGCTATCCGTTTCTGCATGGTGGGGGGAGCCATGGCACCTAAAGATATACTGGCCAAGATGAAAGAAATAACCCCATACTGTACGAACCCTATGGGTATGACCGAGACTTCCGGTCTTATAACCTACACGGATATCGGTGCCAGCGTTGAAAACCTTAATAAGACGGTCGGAAAAGTAGCACCTGAGTTTGAGATGAAAATCGTGGACAAAGATCGGAAAGAAGTTCCCAACGGTACTGCCGGGGAAGTAGCCTACCGCGGTCCGTCACTGATGAAGGAGTACTTCAGGATGCCGGAAGCCACAGCGGCTGCTTTCGATGAGGAAGGCTGGTTCTATTCCGGTGATGCCGGCTACATTGACGAGAATGGTGACCTCTGTCTGGTAGGCCGCATCAAGGAAATGTACATTACCGGTGGTGAGAACGTTTACCCGGCAGAAATAGAGGAGTACATCTCGCGTTACCCCGGTGTGGCCTTGGTGGCTGTACTTCCAGTTCCTCACAAGGTTATGGGCGAAGTCGGCCGTGCCTATATCGTACCCAAACCCGGAGCACAGCTGGATGGGGATGCTATTCAGGAGTACCTGAAGGAATTTCTGGCACCCTACAAGATTCCTCGCGAATACGTCTTCAGGGATTCTTTCCCCATGACCCCGCTGGGCAAGATCGAGAAGAAGATCCTGCGTCAAGAGTTGGAGAAGGAATTGGCAAATTAGATAATACATTACAGCTTTTTGGAGCGACAGCCGGGTGTCACACTGAGCCCGGCACCTTTTTGTTTGACGATATGTCGGCTGTGCCGATGGGTTGAAAGAAGGCTACGGGATTTCTTAACTGGAAGCTGCATCACCAAAAGAAGTGGAACAGTGCGAAGCCCTGTACAAAGACCATTAGGGGGAGCCCCCATCTGAATAGAATGCGGCGCGTTTTGTGGCGGAGGACATGCATACTGATCAGCCCCCCTACCGCCCCGCCCAGAAGGGAAACCAGAAGCAGATTTCGTTCCCGAATCCTCCAGCGGTGGTTTTGGGCCAGCCACTTGTCCCGACCAAAGAGAACGAAGGTAAAAGCATTAATCGCAATAAGGTAGAATAGTACGATTCCAGACTTGAACTCCACTGCCTGCTCACGTCCAACATCATTTAGGATAAAGATTCGAGGTTTGCGGGGAAGTACCTGCATTAACAGCACTTTTGCCGATTTCCGGTTCCTCTGGTTTATGGGAACCGTTTGTGTTAAGTTAACAGGTAAGGTGAATTTTGATTCTACAATTATCTCACGTTAGGGGGAAAAGAGTGTTGACCTGGACCAATTATGAAACACTTAAAGTGGAGGAGATCGAACCCGGGATTCTGCTGGTTGGCCTGAACCGCCCAGAAAAGCTCGGTGCCCTCAACCTGCAGATGCTGGATGAGATCCTGGATCTGTGGGGCAGTCTGAAGCATAACCTGGACATTCGCGTAGTTATTCTTAAGGGGGAAGCCGAAAAAGGCTTTTGTGGGGGACTGGATATGAACGAGGGGGTTCCGGTTCCAGAATACACGGCCCCGCTGATGTTTGACTGGCAGACCAGACTGGGTGAGATTGAGTTATTTATGAGGCAGATGCCGCAGCCGATTATATGTGTAATACACGGCGCCGCGGCCGGAGCCGGTTTCAGCTTTGCCATGGCCTCAGATATTCGTGTCATTTCTACCGACGCCCGTTTTCTGTGTGCCTATGTTAATGTGGGAATCGGTGGAGCTGATATGGGAAGCAGCTATTTCCTACCACGCCTGATCGGTGCAGGCAGAGCATACGAGTTTATGCTGACCGGCAGGATAATGACGGCCGAGGAGGCGATGAACCTGGGTCTGGCTTCCCGCTGTGTAGAACGGGAGGAATTGATGGATGCAGCCCTGGATCTGGCCCGGACCATGGCCGCCAAAGACCCGCTGGCACTAAGAATGACCAAGGAGGCCATAAATCACAGTCTGGGATGTGCCGGTTTAGAAGCGGCCCTGGCCATGGAGAACCGCAACCAGATCATGATGATGATGCACAATATCATGGAGGGTAGAAGCCCGGTGTACCGCAAAAAATAGCCGCCACCATTAAAACGGCTCTGCCGGCAGCCTGGCTCTCCCACGGTAGATGGAGCGTATCGAATCAGACGGTAATTTTGAGATGAAAATGCTTCCTGCCCTATCAGAATAGATGGGGCAGCTTTTTTATGATTCGGCTCAGGCAGATATCCGCCTGGCGCATTACCTCATCCTTATCAATGGTCGTTAGTATCCCGTCTTCATATACTATGCGGCCGTCAACCATGGTTAAGGACACATCGCCGGCTTTGAGCTGATATACAAGTTGTGCGTAAATATCGTTCCCGGGGATACAGTGCAGCCCATCCCGGTTGATCATTACCAGATCGGCTTTCTTACCAACTTCCAAAGAGCCGATCTCCGTTTCCAAACCCATAGCCCGTGCTCCTCCCAGGGTAGCAAGCTCCAAGACCTTGCGGGCCGGCATGGATGCCGGACCATGCCGGGGTTTGTGAATCAGGGCAGCCAGGCGCATTTCCAGGAAGGGATCCAGATTGTTGTTGCATGGTGCACCATCAGCCCCCAGGGAAACATTAATACCTTGTTCGACCATGGTGGTAATCGGAGCAAAACCCGAAGCCAGCTTCAGGTTGGAGGAAGGACAATGGACCACATTGCTTCTGGTGTGAGCCAGCATGTCAATCTCTTGCTTGCTTACCCATATGCAGTGAGCCAATACCAGCCGGTCCCCGGTCAATCCCAGGTGGTTCAGGTAGGCGACATTGTCCATTCCCCGCTCTGCTCGAACGATAGCCACCTCGTTACGGTTTTCCGAGGCATGGGTGTGGATGCGAACCCCATAGTGTTCCGCCAGCTTTCGAACCTGGATGAGCAGGGGCTCACTGCAGGATACGGCAAACCGGGGGTTGAAGGCATAGTGCAGACGCCCGCTGCCGCTGCCGTGCCATCTCTCCAAGAGATCGACACTCTCCTGCAGGGAGTCTGCTGTTTTCTCCTTGAGGCCTTTAGGAATCCCTTCACCATGATCTATCATGCATTTGCCGCTGACTGCCCGCATCCCGGACTGAATGATGGCCTCAAAGGCAGAATCGGTGTAGTGGACGCTCTCCATGTCGATAATGGCGGTGGTGCCGGCCGAGAACATCTCTCCAATGCCCAGCAGGGCTGAATAATAAATAGATTCCGGGTCATGGGCACTCTCCAGGGGAAGAACCCGATTATTTAACCAGTCCAGGAGTTCCAAATCGTCAGCCTGGCCCCGGAAAATGGTCTGGCACAGGTGTATATGGGCTTGTATCAATCCGGGTATCAGTACCTTACCCCGGGCGTCAATTACCCGCCGGGCTTTTGTATCCACCTGCCCGACGGCCTTGATGCGGTTTCCCTCAACCAGCAGATCCCCCTGCAGGACTTCCCTTTGCTCATTCATGGTGACGATCAAAGCATCCTTGAAGATTATTGAATCCGAGAGAGGTTCTTTTTGCAGCATTCACATCCGGCCTTTCTTATATAATAATCTGGAAACACTCGCAGTAGTCACCTTCACCGGTCATAATCCCCCGGTAGCGGTTGAGACTGCGTACGGCTTCATCGTAACGTATATCCACCAGTTGTGAGCGGTGAAGGATGAGAGCGGCTATTTTCTTTTGTATATAATTGGTTATATCCACTACTCGCGAAAACTGCTGTAAAGGGGTCCATACTTCATAGGCCAACGCCAGAGACACCTGCCAGGGCTCACCCCCATACTCGTGCAACCGGGGTTCCGCCGCTCGGTTCTTGGCTGCAACCACCAGTTCATGGGTTATTATATGATCCCGATGGGCATCCTGCTGGTGCGGAAGATAAATATACTCCGGCTGCTTGTTCCGGATAAGGTTAGTTAGAGACAATAGGTTATCTTGATCGTATGGCACACAACTGTCGGGATTTCTCAGAAAAACCAGGTCCGTAATTCCCAGCAGAGAACAGGCCCTCAAGGCTTCCTGCTCTCTAATGGGGCCGAGCTGCTCCTTGGGGATATGGCGACTACCCGCCTCACCCGAAGTCATGTACACCACAGTTACTGAGTCACCGGCTTCAACATGACCGGCCAGAGTACCGCCACACCCCAGGATTTCATCGTCAGGATGAGGCGCAAAAACCATAACCTTCATGAATTACCCCTTCCCTAAACTGGAGTCAACCTGTGGACGCTTATGGTCCGGGCATCGGTTTCTCAAATCATTTCGAACCGACCTCATCCTGTGCTTCTGAATATAACCGGGTGCGGGCAGGCGCACCCCATCATCCTTCGCCCTGCACCGGAACCAGCTCCTGACACGGTTCCTCACTCTGTGAGAAGATGAGCAGCAGGACGGGGGCAATTATGTATATGCTGGTGGTGGCGGCAGCAACAATGCCGGAATCATTTACGATCAGTCCCACCACGGCACCGACCAGGATCCCGGAAAACCCCTGAAAGAGTCGGGGACATTCGGCTTGTAGACGCGACATTGCTCCGGTTGGCCGGTAGATCAGAACCACCAGTGCGGCTAAAACAGCCAAAAAGACTCGGCTCCAGATGGTATAACGTATGAGCTTAAGATTCATGCTGGCCTTCCGGAGAATTATGGTTAAGGCCTCCTGCCAACCACCAGTCAGGACCTGGTTGGCGGCCCGGCCCACATGGGACTGCAGATCGGGAGGACGGCTCAGGTCGAATATGACCAAACCCAATACCGAGAACCCAATCAAGGAAGCTACTATCAGGAGATTGCGGACACTGATACGGATATCACTGAAGAACATAAGGGTAACCAAAAAAGCTGCCGGAGCGGTCAGCGCACCGTCGGTATTGGCACCCCACCCTGGGTTTGAGATAAGGATAGCCTGAAAGACCAGGAATAAGCCAATCAGCCACAGTACCCATTTCCGCTGCCATGCTTGATAAACGGCCGCACTGACCAGGATGCTGCATCCGATCATGACCCCCATATACTCATTGCCTACTCCGTAGTAACGAGCACCGGCCATAGGATCGTAACCCAGGACTGATGATTTAATCATGGTCGCACCGGTCAGGAGATCAACATTAAGCGCGAGGAGGGTCGTGAAACTTACGAATAGGAATGCTTTATAATAGTTGGCCTTAAATGCAACACTTAACACCCACGTAAGGAGCAGGGTGGATAAAACCGCGATTAAACCATAAGCCCACTCATGATGCAGGCTTATCTTTCCCAGTGGGAGCAGCACCAGGGGAACCACTCCCATCACCAGGACCAGCGGGGGCAGCCACTGGAATGTCTTCCTAAAAACAGCCAGCAAAAGCAGGGCCACAGCAATAACAATTATCTGGTAAATCACGTAAGCCCTGACCAGGGGAGAGCGGAGACGGTTGGTCAGAGCGGTGGAGGCAGAAAGGGCCTGGGCCGCATCCAGGGCATCGAGGCCGTTAGCCGGTTTGGCTGTTACCGGCTGCCCAATCATATGGATACCATGGTCTTTGATGCCCAGAAAGGACAGGATGGTCGGTGCTATATCGGTATTGGCTACCACAAAGTCCCGACGGGTAGATACCGAAGTAAGAAGACCGTGGTATCCGGGACCGTAAGCCAACAGGGGAGTGAAGGAGTCTTTGGAATCCAGTTGCTGCTTGGCCGGGGAAGGAGATATGACCAGCAAAATGTCATTACCTGTTATTTGTGTCTTTAGTTCCCCCACAAAGTTGTCAATGTTATTAAGAAGTCGGATCCGTTCCGCCTTCAGTACGTCGGGGACAGCCGCCGGTGCTCTCTCCAGACGGGCTAGGTCGGCCAATTCTATTACTATTACGTCAGCCGTCTCCTTGTATCTGGACACTTCCTGCCGGAGAAAACTGTAATTGGTTTCCAGGCCCAAAAAACTGGCTGAGGGGATAGTCATCTGATGCGATATGTTGCCCAGCGGTATCCGGCCGGAACCATCCATGGCAATGGCAGCTGAAGGGCGTGACCTAGCGTCTGCGGTATAACCGTTATCACCGTTCCCCAGGAGGCACACCTTGAAACCGTGGTCTTTTAGTGTTTCACCTAATGAGCCCAAACGGGTGTTGGTGTTTTCTTTGCCCATCCCCGCCGATAACGCAGGGAGGCTTATCAGCACACACTGGGCAGAATCCAAATCCATACCGGTTGTTAATTGATATACTTCTCCCGCTGATTTATGGAGGCCGGGTACCGTTTCATCCACATTGTAGGCGGCTATTCCCGGGCTGAACGAACGGGCCAGGTTCCCGGCTCCAACAGTCAACGAACCGTTTTCCGTGTTGCTGCTGCCCAGGGTGCGGTTGCTTACCAGGCCAATCGCGCCCTTGTGCGCCAGCGCAGCCAAACCGGGTGTGGTTCCGGCATCGATATCATTGATAGACAGTTTGTCAACCACCACCAGGTAAACTTTGCCGGGAGGTTCCGGTGGCTGAGCAAGGGCCGGCTCCGGAGACACCAGTAAAAATATTAATGCGATTAAGCAGGAAAGCAGCTTCACCTTGAAAATCCCTTCCAAGAAAACCTGTAATAATCCGGGTATGTAAATGATAACCAGTATACGGGTTGTCTATCAGTCTACTATACCTTCAACCATTTTCACAACCGCCAGTTGCAGGTTAGAAAAAGCCTCAAATGACCTGGTCCCGGTATTTCTTTTCCGTATGTGACAATGGCAGAGGATCCCTCAAAACATATCATTGGTCATGTACAGGATATCGACAGAAACAGGCACAAGATTGGCGTTTTGCCAAAGCTGCATAGGTGTTGACCGTCACTCGTATCGAAGGGCGTCAATGGGATTGAGACGGGAGGCCTTTACCGCGGGATAAACTCCAAATATAAGGCCGATCATGGTGGATGCCCCCACGGCCAGCAGGATGGTGTTAACGGTGACGATAGGTGTAAATCCAAGATAGGACTCGCTGCCCCGGGCAATCAGAAAGCCCAATACTATACCCAGGATACCCCCGGTAAGGGTTAATAGGACAGCCTCGATTAGAAATTGATTTAGTATATCTACGGTACGGGCTCCGACTGCTTTGCGCAGGCCGATTTCCCGGGTTCTCTCGCTTACCGACACCAGCATGATATTCATGATTCCGATTCCACCTACCAGGAGGGAGATGGCCGCAATACCGGTCAGCATTGAGGTCAAAATGTCGGTAATGCTGTCCACGGCTGATAGAATATCACCGGAGGAAATAACGGTGAAATCAGCCAGTGAGGAATTGGAGATCTGGTGGTTTTTCAACAGGGTTTTGCGGATATCCCGCTTTAGAGTCGGTACCACGCTCTCATCGGTGGCCTGAATGTATATGAAATTAAAGTTTGGAGAGTTGAATGTCTCCATTGCTGAGGTATAGGGAATGTACGCCTGAACGTTTGGGTCAGCCAGCCCCGACTCCTCCGCCGGCTTGAAAACTCCAATAATTCGGTAGTCCATGCCCTCAATGTTTAACGCAGCACCGATTGGGTCTCGGTTACCGTAAAGGTCGGCTGCCAACCGGTTACCCAATACCAGCACACGTGCACCCTCATCTATATGGCTCTGGGTTAGACTGCGGCCCCGTTTGATCGTGAGATTATTGATGGCAAAATAGTCCGGTGAAACACCGAGAACGGGGAAGCGTTTATCGCCCTTGTCGGTGGCAATGATTGTAGAACCGGTTATCTCACCGGATATGTACTTGATATGCGGATGCCGCTTTCGATCCGCCAGCGACAGCACATCCTGTTCCGTAAGCGATGATGTGGACAGGGTGAATCCCCGGGTTTGAGATGGAGCTTTGGTAGGGTCCAAGGCCCGAGCCCCCGCGACTGCCCCTGGTACCACCGTAAGATTGGAGGCGCCAAGAGCCAGGATGCGGTCGGAGATGCTGACTTTGACGCCGGCACCCAGAGATACCAGGCTGATAATGGATGCAATGCCGATTACAATTCCCAGCACCGTTAAGAGGCTGCGGGCTTTGTTAACAAATATGGCCTTCAGCGACTGGTTGATTAGAAGCCAGTATCTCATGCGATCCTCTCAGTGTTGGAGATGATTTTGCCGTCCAGCAGCCTGATCGTCCGGTTGGCATTACGGGCAATATGCTCCTCATGGGTGATGATGATAACCGTGGATCCCCGGGAGTTGATCTTTCGAAATATGTCGATGATCTCTAATGAGCGTTTGCTGTCCAGGTTGCCGGTCGGTTCATCGGCCAGGATGATGGCCGGATTCATTACCAGAGCTCGGGCGATGGCCACCCTCTGCATCTGCCCGCCGGATAACTGATTACTCGTGTGGTTTACACGGTCGCTCAAGCCGACCTCCTCGATAACCTGAAGGGCTCGGCTCCGGCTATTTTTGAGCCTGCCGTATATGGTGGGGAGAAGTACATTGCCCAGAACAGTGGTACGAGGCAGCAGGTTAAACTGCTGAAACACAAAGCCGATTTTCTGATTGCGCAGCCTGGCCAAGCTGCTGTCGTTAAGCCTGCTGACATCGCGGCCCTCCAGGAAGTACTGCCCGACAGTGGGGCCGTCCAGCAGACCCATGATGTGCATCAGTGTAGATTTACCTGAACCTGAAGGCCCCATTATGGCCAGGAATTCGCCTCTGGTTACTGTCAGATCTATGTCCTGTAGAGCCACAGTGTCCTCATCGCCGGTTTTGTATATCTTGGAAATTCCTTTCATCTCGATGATGTGTTCCATAGGTACCGCTCTTTCCTGTTATCCCCTAGTATTTTGGATAAAAATAAAGTTCTCTACTCGTATTTTTGCGGTTCAGAAGATACAATTTTTTTGTTGCCAATCGCGGAACCCTCGGTTATAGTATTATATAGATAATATGGACCGAAATAATCCTTTTAAGGGGTGCGCAGTCTTGCAGATCACCAGACAGACCGAATATGGTATTAAAACAATGATAGAGTTGGCCCAATCTCCGGAGGGGCAGTTCATTTCTGCAAGAACTATTTCCGAACGACAGGAAATTCCGGAGACGTTTCTGCATAAAACTTTGCAGTTACTCTCCAGAGCCGGGCTGGTTGTGACTCAGAGGGGTGTTCAGGGCGGTGTGCGGCTGGCGGTGGCAGCTGACGAGATCACCATCCTGGACATCCTTAATGCCATTGAGGGGCCACTGGCCATCAATGTCTGTTTATCGCCAGGTTATCCCTGTAATAATAAGCAGGACTGCAAGCTCAGAAGTATTCTGAGCCGGGCTCAGGATGCTTTGACAGCCGAGCTGAGCCGAGAGACACTGGCTGATATAGTATCATCATACAACGAAGGGGGATGAGCCGTCAGGGGAATACGGTCTTATGTTTTTCAAATAAGGACAAAATTCATCCATTTAATCTAATTATGAGGAGGTTGTCATATGATCTGCAACCAGTGTGAACAGACTGCCAAAGGAGTCGCCTGTACAGTTTCCGGGGTTTGCGGTAAGAAACCGGAGGTGGCCCAACTCCAGGACCTACTGACTTATGCTGTCCGTGGTTTGAGCCGAGTGGTTTTGGCATTGGGGAAGACGGGGATAAATCAACCTGAAATTGACCGCTTCGTAGCTAAAGCGTTGTTTACTACCCTTACCAATGTCAATTTTGACCCCGAGTCTCTGGCCGAGTATATCAGAAAAGCGGTTGAGCTGAGGGAGAACCTGGTCAGCAAATGGGGAAATCCCGTAACCGGTGATGAAGGGGACGATCCGTCTCTTCACTTCATGCCCGCCGGCGACCTGCAGAGTATGATCCGGCAGGGAGAAGAAGTCGGACAACTGGGGTTTGCGGAGGCTGATCCGGATATCATGTCCTTGAAGCAGATTCTGGTCTACGGGTTGCGAGGAATGGCCGCCTATGTTCATCACGCCGCGCTGCTGGGACAGGAGGATCCTGAGGTATATCAGTTCATGCACAGAGCACTGGCCAACCTCACCAATACCACGCTCAATATGGAAGACTGGCTTAACCTGGTCCAGGAATGCGGTGCCGTCAACCTGCGGGTTATGGAATTGCTGGATCATGGAAACACCGAAACCTTCGGTCATCCCGAACCAACTCCGGTGAACTTGGGGCACATCCAGGGCAAGTGCATCCTGGTATCCGGGCATGATCTGCTGGACCTCAAGGAATTGTTGGAACAGACGGAGGGCAGGGGCATCAACATCTATACCCATGGTGAGATGCTGCCGGCTCATGGGTATCCCGAACTCAAAAAATACCCGCACCTGGTGGGACATTATGGGACCGCCTGGCATAACCAGAAACAGGAGTTCAGCCGGTTCCCCGGACCTATTCTGATGACCACCAACTGTATTCAAGAACCTCAAAAAACCTATTTTGAAAGCATATTTGCCACCGGTCCCGTGGCTTGGCCCGGGGTTCGCTATGTGGAAAACGGTTCTTTCCAACCGTTAATCGACAGGGCTCTGGAGATGCCGGGGTTTGGCGATAACCAGGAAGGACCGAATGTGCTAACGGGATTTGCTCGTAATGCAGTCCTGAAGGTAGCAGATCAGGTGATAGAAGCGGTGAAGCAAGGAGACATAAAATACTTCATGCTGGTAGGCGGGTGTGACGGGGCCCGGGGGGCCCGCAGGTATTACACCGAAATAGTAGAAAAGGCTCCTGATGATACGATAATCCTGACCCTGGGTTGCGGCAAGTATCGGTTTTTTGACCGAGAATTGGGTACTATCGGGGGTATTCCCCGGCTGCTCGATTTGGGACAATGCAATGATGCCTACTCGGCGATTCAGATTGCGGCAGCGTTGGCCGGTGCTTTTGAGTGCGAGGTCAATGACCTGCCGCTGTCGCTGGTGTTATCCTGGTATGAACAGAAAGCGGTGGCGATACTCCTGAGCCTGTTCCACCTCGGGATCAATAATATCCGGCTTGGACCTACGCTGCCGGCTTTTATCTCCCCGGGAGTGTTGAAAGTGCTGGTGGACAATTATGGAATAAAACCAATATCCGATGCGGATGTGGATCTGGCGGAGATCTTGACAAGATAAATGCATTCGTGGAACAGCGTATACTGAAGGCACTTGAGTTCCAGTGCTGCCTGCTGTCTTCGGTTCATGTAAAGGAAGAGGGTTCTCCATTTCATAAATGCGAGAACCCTCAACATCTTCCAATCCCCAAGTAATTTAGAAAGGCGGTTCGCGTTTTAATATGGTGCACATTTTAATGGCACTGAGCCGCCCGGTGGTGCAGTGTCCGATCAAGAATTACCACGGGGATCGTTTCTCGAGTTCGCAGAATCGGTGCTCTGCTTAACTAAATGGACCAGGCAGCCTTGGCCCCTTCCTCCACCGCTTCAATGATCCGGCGACCTTGGACGGCATCGCCAACTATATAATGGGCAACACCCTTTTCCTGCAGGAAGTCCTTGAGTTCATCGCGGGGTCTGGTTCCCGTGGCGATAATAACCAGGTCAATTCCGGTTAACCACTGTTCATCCCCTCCGAGTGATATGACGACACCGTCGGGGGTTATTTCCTTCACTCTGGCTCCCAGGACCATGGTATAGCCGGCCTGCCGGAAGCGTTTGTGCAGCATGTAGCCATGGGAAGCCGCTTTGGTTACAGGAGACTCCGGCATCTCCTCCGTCAGGATCAGGTCGGTGCAGCCCTGTTCACGACAGTAGTCCGCCACTTCCATTCCCACCAGGCCTCCACCGACGACCAGCACCTTACCGCGGCACTGTACCTCACCTTTTAGCACCTGGCGGGCAAAGTAAACATATGGGAGATCAATGCCAGCGAGCGGTGGAACGGCTTCCTCCGCTCCGGTGGCCAATATCACAACCTCAGGATTGCCGCCGGCAATCATCTCCGGCGTTACCCGGGTGTTCAACCGGAAGGTAACTCCGGCTCTTTGCGCTTTCGCGGTTAGCTTCTCAATCCAGCGGGCATAAGCCTCTTTGAAGGGCGCTTTGGCTGCCAGATTAACCTGGCCGCCGGGTTGGGCTTCCATTTCAAAAAGGGTTACCCGGTGGCCTAAACGTGCACTCTCATGAGCGGCGGTCAGACCTGCCGGTCCTCCTCCAATAACCCAAACCACGCGGCTCTTTTCCGCCGGTTTGGTAGGATACCTCAGCTCCATCCCGGTCTCGGGATTGATAGCACAGCGGATCCTTCTGCCTTCGAGCATTTCCCGCTCAATACATCCCTGGTTGCAGGCCAGACACTCGATGGTTTCATGTGGTTTTCCATTGATGGCGTTTTTCAGGAAATCCGGATCCGCCAGGTGCTGACGACCAAATGCTATCATGTCCGCGTCACCCCGGGCAATGCACTCATTGGCCAAAAATGGGTCAGTAAAACGGCCGACTCCGATAACCGGAACGTCAACCACCTCTTTAATCCTGCGCGCCAGAGACATGGCGAAGCCGGGCATATATTCAATCGGGGCACTGGTTATTCCCCCCGGGGTGCCGTGGGTTCCGAAGGAGGCATGGATGATGTCGGCCCCGGCCCTAACAAATTCGGGAACTATGGGTACCATCTCATCTGCGGTGTAACCGCCTTTGATCATTTCTTCGACGGAGAGACGTAGAGATATAGGGAAATCGTCCCCAACCGCCCGCCGCACACTTTGCAGCACTTCGATAACAAAGCGGGCTCGCTGACGCAGGTCTCCGCCGTATTCATCCTTTCTCTTATTTGAGTTGGCTGACAGGAACTGGCACAGGAGATACCCGTGGGCACCGTGGATCTCCACTGCATCATACCCGGCCTCTCTTAACCGGGCGGCAGCCTGACCGAAAGAGGCTATAACCTCGGCAATGTCATCGAGGGTCATTTCCCGGGGGGCTTTGCCGTAAACGTAGCTGGGGATGGCTGAGGGTCCCATAGCTTCACCGGCATCCAGTAAGAGCGAACTCTCCCGCCCCACATGGTGCAGTTGGGCTGCTATCTTGCTGCCGTGGCGGTGGGCCACCTCAACCATTTTCTTAAGTCCCGGGATGTAACGGTCGTCAAAGGCTGCCAACTCGCCGGGGAAGGTGGAGCCCTTCGGATGCACAGAAGTTATCTCATTGATTACGAAACCTGCGCCGCTCATAACCCTACGTTCGAAAAACGCCAAGAGGCGTTCTCCTACCGAACCGTCGCTGTTGGTAAGAACCGTTCCCATCGGAGGAAGAACTACCCGGTTCGGTATCGTCAGGTTTTTGACTCTGATCGGCTGCATTAAGTGCTCGAGACCTTTCATTAATTTCACTCCTCAACGCATTTTTTGTATAGTTGACAGATGGCTCTTGGGGGAGAGCCAATGGGCACATTTCTTTCATAAACCCGCGCTGAAGCCGCTGATATATTATTTTTCAGGAACTTCAATCCGGTCAAGGATGTTCAAAAAAAGCTCAAAATCCCTATTGGAGAACTGAGTTCTCAGCTTCTCATCCAACTGACCTGCAAGGTTGTGTATTTTGGGGCCAATCAGTTTTCCTTTATCCGTCAGGTACACCAAAACGGAACGTCGGTCCTCCGGATCACCTCGGCGTTCCAGGAAACCGGATCGTTCCATGCGATCCAGCAATCCGGTTAAAGTTGGGCCTTCAATGGAAAGAGCATTGGCCAGATCCTTAAACTTCATTCCGTCATGGTGGTAAAGATTCATTATAACAAAGTACTGCACGGGGGTGAGTCCAAAAGACTGAAGGTTGGTTTCATAATACCGCTGAACATTACGGTATACCTTACCCAATTTGAAGCATACGGAGTCCAATGGAAAACCGCATTCTTCCATTTGTTTTCCACCCTCCTTTCCACCCTTTTTAATAGCATGCTAATATATTACACGCAAATTAATAGCTTGTAAACTGCAGATGGGGAAAACGGTACCGTCCCGGTTCACTACGATAGATAAAAGTATTAAAGGCGAGAGTTCTCTTCTTCATGCTGAACACCGGTATTGGGTACCAAGATACTGACAGTTCGATACTGTCCGGCCTTGTCTTCGCTGGAACCGTAATCGCCCTAGGGAATTCACTTGTGTAATTCGTTCAAGAGGAATTCCACCAGCGGTGACGAAACCCCCAAATAGAAACAACCCGCAACTAAAGTGATATTGGGAGATAAAACTTTTCCCATAAGTGAAATAAGGAGGACCCTATGAAAAAGTTATCGGAAAACATTTGGCTTGTTGATCCGCCCAACCGCAACTTTCCTCACAGCACCTGCATTTTTATCAAGGATGAAATTAACTGTCTGATCGATTCGGCGACCAGCCAAGAAGACTTTGAATATCTCAAGGAACAGAACATAAGCGTCCTGCTGGGCAGTCACGGTCATGTGGATCATGCGCTGCGCAACAGCGAATATCCGGAAGCCCAACTGCTGCTCAACGAAAAGGACCACGGGTATGTGGCCTCCCGTGATTCTTTTCTGCAGATGTTGGGAAGTGACCTCTTTGGACCTGAAAACTTCAATAACATGAAGATTGACCGCATGGGTTACAGGTTTAGACCGGCTGATGGCACCCACCGGGATGGTCAGAAGTTTGTCTTCGGGAAGACTGAGGTGGAAGTTATGCACCTGCCGGGTCATACACCGGGGCACAGTGGATTTGTTTTTCCCCGTGAGGGATTTATATTTACTGGGGACATCGATCTGGAGCCTTTTGGTCCCTGGTATGGCAATGTGAAATCCAGTGTGGATGAATTCCTGGAATCCCTGGAGAGGCTTCGCCAACTGGGTCCTGATTTTGTGATCACGGGTCATGCTCCGGAACCTTTCACCTCCGGTATTGCGAGACTGCTGGATGAATATCGTGATGTTATTTTCCGCCGGGAGAAAGAGATTGTCCGCCTGCTTCATGCAGGGAAAAGGACTATTATGGAGATAGTTGCGGAACAACCCGTATTTCAGGGGCATCCCAAACGCATCTTTGTATTTGAATACATGATGGTTTGGCATCATCTTGAGAGGCTCATGCGTCTGGGGAAGGTCGAGCAGGACGGGGATTGCTTCTACCTGGTGGAAGGGGTCCGGCCGTCCAACCTCAATCTGGGATAGGGATCCCAAATCGATAATAAGCCGGATGCTGGTTAATTGATTATCTGATTATCCGGATTCCTGGAATCCGGATCAAGATGACAGCATTATTAAAACTATCTGATGTTGTATTTATGCATGAGTCGGTACAGTCTTTGCCTTGAAATGCCCAATTCCTTCGCGGTTTTGCTTATGTTGTATTTGTTTTCAAGCAGAAGATTTCGTATTTTATCCACATATTCAATGCTGTGGTTGATGCGGTTGTCAGTCAGGAGTGGAGGTGTTATCGGGTTAAGATGACGCTCAAAAAAGTCTGATTCGATGATTGTTCCAGGTGTCAGTTGTACTGCTCCTTCCAATACATTCTGTAATTCTCTAATGTTGCCAGGCCAATCGTAATTCATCAGGTAATCTATTGCCGCTGGAGTCATACGCATTAAAGGTTTGCCAAACCTCTTGCATATGGTACGTAAAAAGTAATCAACCAGCAATGGAATATCATTTCTTCTTTCCCTGAGGGGTGGAATCATCAACCTGATTACTCCCAACCTATAATAAAGATCCTGGCGAAATCTTCCGCGAGCAACCTCCTCTTCCAGGTTTTTATTAGTCGCCGCTATTATACGCACATTGATTGGTATGAGTTGGTGTCCCCCCAAACGAATAACCGCTTTTTCCTCCAGAACACGCAACAACGATACTTGCGAATCCATCGGAACATCTCCGATTTCATCGAGGAATAAGGTGCCGTGATTTGCCAATTCGAACTTTCCAACGTTACCACCCTTCTTTGCTCCGGTAAAGGCGCCCTCGTCATATCCGAATAGTTCACTGGCGATCAGTTCTCGAGGCAAAGCAGCGCAGTTGATGGCAACAAAAGGTTGATTTCTTCGCGGGCTTTCGTTGTGTATTGCTTGCGCTATCACATCCTTTCCTGTACCGCTTTCACCCATTAGTAGCACGCTGGAGTCAGAATGGGAGATGGCTTTTGCAATATCTATAACTTCTCTAAACCGAATGTCTTTACCGACTATATCATCAAATGACATTTTGGCATTATGCCCAATCCATTTCCCAACAATTCTGTTTAATTGCTCGCTTTCACGTATGATTAGCATGCAACCTAATTCGTGTAGGGGGGTACAAGTAAGTTGACAACTGATATTTTTCTTGCCGCAATGTAGAAGTAAGTATTCATCAGTAACAGCACGGCCCTGGGTAATTATGTCTAAAAACCTTTTGTTTCGTGGATTATCGCCAAAAAGTGTATGAATTGACGTGCCAATCACATTTTCTGAATTTAACCCCAATATGGACAAACATTTATTATTTATGTACGTGATGTTACCATTAACATCCACCATTAGGACTCCATCTGACATAGAGTCCGTCATAGCCTGCTGGTACTTCCAAAGTCGGTTTAATGCCATGATTGATTCAATATGAGCAGCGGCAGCAACCACCATTCCGAGAGTATGATGTGTAACTTTCTCGAAACTAGCGCTCATACATATGCTTCCAATAACACGACCATTATCAATAATAGGAGCTGCTGATGATGAAGCAGCAATCGTATACAAACTGAAGTGTTCGTACGCATAAATAGAAATTGGCTTTCTTAACGACACAGATAAAGCTATGGCGTTAGTACCGACTTTATCCTCTGACCAAATGGTACCTTCGACCACATTTGCCCGTTCTGCCAATTCAAGGGCTGATCTGTCTCCCATAATCTTAAGACTTACACAGTTCGCGTCGGTTAAACCGACTGTAAACCCCGTTCCTTTAACGAATTCGGACAAATGCTCCATTATCGGAACTGCTATTTCAATCATATAACGAGACTTTTCACGAGCCTGTTGCAGTTCTGAATCCGTTAAAACATAGGGTATCTTTTTCATGTAACGGGGAACTCCGTACACATAACACCTTTCCCAGGATTGAAGAATTTCGGGTCGAAGCCGTTGGCGTAGGTCTGGATTGGCGTGAAGATCTTTCCATATTTGTTTCACCGTCTGTAAAGAAATATCAAATTGGTTTTCTTTGATCATCATCACCCCGCATATTGCTTTGCCAAAAACCGCTTTCATTTTCAGGGTCAGAGGTTCTCAAAATGTTATTCAAGCTATATCCTTTTCTACCAATAATATATCACGACTTCAGCAAGAACGAGAATGCTTGGAGTTTTGAGTTTTGTGTCTCCTTATATTGCTTGCAAAGTAAAAACCATGTTAGTGCAGCGGACAATTTGTATTGATATCGGACAGTTTGTTATAGTAACCGGACAAATTGTTGCATCTAACTTCAAGTAAGTGCAGCATATCCGGCTCTTTGACTTGGGAATAAATTGGCATGTAATTTGCATAAGGAAAATTAATGTATTGATATGGCACCTTTGGAATGCTGTGTAATATCTGGACTTATTTAAGTTTTTCTTTAAAGGGGGGGATTGAAGGGGGATCAAGCCATAATTGTAATTCATATTTAGTGTTGTTGATTGAATCAAAAGGTGGAGATGATATTGATGCCTGCAATGACGCTTACGGAAAAAATTATCGCTCGAACATCGGGTAAACCCTCGGTTAAACCTGGGGAGACCGTCTGGGTTGTGCCCGATGTATTCATGATGTACGATTGGCCGGGTATTAGCGATCGCTATGCGTATTTGCTTAAGAATCGGTTTAATATTGAACGGATTCCCGTTGCTGACCGAACAGTAATCTTTATCGATCATATGTGTCCTCCGACAGGCGAGCATGAAACGGAATTCCATCATGGAACGCGTCGCTGGGCGAACGAGCAAGGCATTAAACTCTTTGAGGGGTTGGGTATTGGACATCAGGTCGCCGCTGAATTGGGATTTGCTACCCCGGGAGCAATGATAGCCCACCTTGATACTCATGTTCAGCTTTTAGGGGCGTTTGGTGCACTGACCATTTCTCTTCTTGCCGATTTGCTTACCGCGCTGGCACTAGGCAGGTTTTGGATTGAAGTGCCGGCGACAATAAGGGTTGAACTTGAAGGAGATTTTCAGTACGGGGTAAGTGGACGGGATCTCATTCACAAAATCATAAAAGACCTGGGGCCTGATGGTGGAATTGGCAAAGTATTAGAGTTTGTCGGTGACGGTGCAAGAAAAATGAGCATTGACAGTCGCATGGCGCTATTATGCCAGATTATGTTTTGTGGAGCAATCAGTGGCATATTCCCTGCTGACGATAAAGCTTTAACATATCTCAAAAATAAGACGGGTAAGGAATTTGAAACTGTAGTTTCTGATCCTGATGCAACATTTTTTGAAACCATTCGTTATGACCTATCCTTGCTGGAACCACATGTTGTTAAGCCCTCAAGTCCAGGCAATGCCTGTGCTCTGAAAGAAGTTGAAGACCTGGAGGTGCAGCAAGGATATTTGGGTTCATGCGCAAGCGGAAGATTAGAGGATATTGAAATAGCTGCGAGGATCCTAAAAGGTAAGAAAATTAAACCAGGTTTTCGACTTTATGTGGTTCCATCTTCGCGGGAGGTAATGGTTCAGGCTATGGAATCAGGGGCATTGGCTGCCTTGGTTGATGCCGGCGCTTTTGTCAGCTCTCCAACGTGTGACTTTTGCTACGGCAAAACACAGAGTTTATGTGCGGGAGAGAGGGCGGTATCGACAGGTACACTAAATGTTCCTGGACGCATGGGTAGTATTTACTCGGAGATCTATCAAACAAGCGCTGCCGTTGTTGCAGCCACCGCATTAACTGGCAAAATAACTGATCCCAGGAATTATCTTTAATAGTTCGCAACTGTTTGGATGATATTGAAAGAGGTGAATAGATTTGTCTTTAGTATACGAAGGCAAGGTTGCGTGGATCTTTCCCGACAACTTTGATGTCGATTTGATAGTTGGTGTGCAACACATCAAAGAGACGAATCCTGAAAAATTCTTGCCTTTAACTATGAAAGAATACGAACCTAATTTTCTCGAACAAGTGGCAAAAGGAGATATTTTGGTTGCTGGAAAGAATTTCGGATATGGTCATCCTCATTTTCAGGGTATGGCTGCCATGAGGAAACTTGGTTTATGGTGCATCCTCGCAGAGTCATTTGCTCCAGCTTTTTTCAGAAGCGAAATTGTCAGCGGCATGGCGTTACTGACAGTTCCAGGAATTACAGAACGGGTTAAAAGATTTGATAGGGTCAGGGTTGAGGTGGAGCAAGGTTTGGTACATAACCTGAATAGCGGTGACGTGATCAAAGGTGTGAAACCGAGTTCAATAATCCTGGATTTGATCAATAACCGGGGAATGATAGGATTCATTAAAGCCGAGTTGGCACGGGATTTAGGAAAAGGTGAGGGGGATTAGAAATGCGTGCAACTACCAAGTTTAGAGAGTTAATGGAGAACGAAAAATGTATTGGAATGCCAGGAGTCTATGACTGTTTTTCCGCCCGATTGGTTGAGAAAATGGGCTTTGCTTCGGTGTATGTAACCGGTTATGGAATTGAAGCAACCAAGCTGGGCCGTCCCGATCTTGGTTTGAGCGGAATGTCCGAGGTAACCGATCATGCCAGTAACATATGCGATACCGTGAATGTACCGGTCATATGTGACTCGGACGTCGGTTGGGGAGGAGTTCTTAATGTAATGAGAACGGTCAGGGCTTTCGAAAAAGCTGGTGTGGCTGGAATCCATATAGAAGATCAGGGCATACCAAAAAAATGTGGCGGCCTGGAAGGGAGAAAGAACATAACTCTCGATGAAATGGTCGGTAAGGTAAGGGCGGCAAAGGAAGCTCTGACGGATCCCGATTTTGTTTTAATTGCTCGGTCTGACGCCAAGATTTATGGCATAGACGAAGTAAAAAGACGGTTGGATGCTTACCTGGATGCCGGAGCTGATCTTGTCATGGTGGGCGAACGCTATACTGTTGATGAATTAATGGATCTGGCCAATACATTTCGTGGGAAGCTCATGATTTGTGGTGGGTTTCATAACTGCGAAGAGATGAACCTTTCCCTCGACGAATATGCTGAGATGGGGGTTAAAGTTGTAGCTTATGCCTTGGTTGGCCTTGGAGCAGCAGCGAAAGCAATCATAGAAGCATATAAACCGTTACTTAATAACCGAGTTATAACAAACGAAGAATTGTTCGCACTATGTATGGATATCGTTTCGATGAACCGTCAATTAAACATCAAACAATATCTTAACTATGAGTCCCAGTATACTCCGGTAATCTAGTTTAATCTTGGTTATCCGGAGGAGTTGAATAGGATTTTCTCCCCCGGCATTGTTCATCGACAAACCAAAAAAGTGAAGAGGAGTGAGCCGGATGAATCTTGTAAAACTAGCGGACTCAAATATCGAGAAGTACGGGAAATATACCCAAATCTGTTTTGACGACAAGGAATATAGCAATATAGATATTATCGGGAATGCGAAGAGGTTAGCCAGCGGTTTGAAAAACCTCGGTATTAAAAAGGGTGACAAGGTAGTAGTTATGCTGCCAAACTGCCCCGAAGTTTTTGTTAGCTACCAGGCAATTCTAAGGACCGGCGCAGTAATTGTCCCTATGATGCACTTGCTTGGACCGAGTGAAATGAATCATATCCTGAGTAATTCTGAAGCAGTGGCAATAATTACGGCTAAAGATTTCTTGGAGAAGATTGAACCGGTACGGGCTAACATCAAAACCCTAAAACATATCATTATTCTTGGAGATGATGATGTGCCGGGAACGACCAATTTTAACCGATTAATAATCGAACATGCGGAGCAAGCAATGGAGGTTGATATTGCAGAAGATGACCTGGCTTTAATTCTCTACACCGCCGGTACCACAGGAACACCTAAAGGAGTAATGCTAACACATGGCAACTTTTGCGCCTGTGCCATAAATTCCTTCGCTATTGACGACAAGTCGCACGACGATACGACATTGTTTGTTCTTCCGTTATCCCATGTTTTCGGTTTCACCCAGATGAATATTGGTTATTTGGCGGGCAACAAGATGGTTCTTTTGCGCCGATTTGAGCTGGAGGAGACATTTAGAGCGATTGAAAAGTACAAAGTAACCGACTTTTCTGCAGTTCCCGCGATGATTGCAATGATGCTGAATAGTCCGTTATCGGAGAACTATGATCTGTCATCACTGAAAACGGTTTCGTGTGGCTCTGCTCCACTTCCAGCCGAGGTGTTATACGGATTCCAGAAAAAGTTTAACATTGAAGCTATCAGAGAAGGATATGGGCTATCTGAAACTGGTTCCATAGTTAGCGTTTTGAGACCAGGTTCCCCGCAAAAGCCGGGTTCGGTTGGACAATTAATTCCGTCGCTGGAAATTAGGCTGGTTGATGATTACGGAAATGAGGTTGCGAAAGGAGAAATAGGTGAAATAACCCTAAGGGGTCCCAGTGTATTTAAGGGGTATTACAAAATGCCGGAAGAGACGGCCAAAGCACTAAAAGATGGTTGGCTTTACACAGGAGATATGGGTCGGCTTGATGAAGATGGCTACCTGTATATTGTTGAGCGCAAGAAAGACTTGATAATTAGAGGTGGATTTAACATTTATCCAAGGGATGTTGAGGAAGTACTATACACGCACCCCGCAGTTTTGGAGTGTGCAGTCGTTGGAGTACCAGATGCAGTTATGGGGGAACAGGTGAAAGCATACGTGGTTTTACGAGAAGGCCATACCGTCACGGAAGAGGAACTAATCAAACATACACAGGAACACCTAGCCAAGTACAAGACTCCAAAATATGTTGAATTTGTTTCGGGATTGCCCAAAAATCCCATGGGAAAAGTCTTAAGAAAAGAATTGAGAGCGATGGCTGCCGCTCAGTTGGAAGCAGCAGCAGCAAAAGAATAGCACGGATTATTCCCGATGCAAACCATGGAAACCACGTACCCCTGGATATTGGATTGGCTCCCGAGTTCTACGGCTGAACTGGAAACGCCCGGCCTTGTTGCCGGGCGTTTCCAATTTCTTGTCATGTAACCAAAGCAGAATCGCGATGCTTATCAAGGATTATTAACGTTTAATTCTTGTACTTGGGGACTACGCGTTCAACAAAGCCCGGTTGCGAGTAAGCCGGGTTGGGATAGGTATAGAACCCCTTGCCTGTTTTTCTTCCCAGCTCACCGGCGTCAACCTTGGCCTGGAGCATGGCAATTATCTCCTTGCCGTAAGGATAATTCGGATCAGCGGCGACAGCTTCCTTGGTGACCGCCAGACAGGTATCGAGTCCCACATTGTCCATTATGCCAAAGGGGCCTCGCGGCATTTCCATGATTACCATCCAGGCGCGGTCAATGTCTTCGACGCTGGCGACCCCATTAACCGCCAATCGCTGTGCGGCAGCCAGCAGGGAGGTAAACATCTCGTTGTAAACGTAACGCGGCCATTCCCTGGCAATATATATGGGTGTTTGACCAACACGGCGTGAATGTTCAATCATAATTTCCGTCACTGCCGGGTCAGTTCCTGCGTGCGGCATAACATCAACTATGTTCAGTATAAAAACCGGCATGGCGAAATGCCATGCAAGGAACCGTGACGGATTTCCGCTGGCTTCGGCAAACAGTGATGGTAACAGCGTCGAGGTATTGGTGGTAAGGATGGCATCCTTCTTGAAGTATTTGCTGAACTCGCCCCAGACCTTTTTCTTAAGTTCGATGCTTTCCGGGATCGATTCATTGACCAGATCTGCATCGGCTGCGGCGGCTGCCATGTCGGTGGTAGTGGTTATGCGGGCTTTTGCAGCCTCCGCCATCTCTTCGGTGATATATCCGCCCCGGACAAGCCCGGCGGCTATTTTTCCGATATGGGTAACAGCTTTCTGCAGTATCTCCTCGTTAATGTCATAAAGAACTACGTCACAACCAAAGAGTGCGTTCTGCAGTCCTATGTGCCGTCCCATGGTTCCGGAACCAATAATAAGAACCTTTTTTATATCGCTGGCCTGCATTTTCGTACCTCCTTTAATAATTATCCGGCTGTTTCCTACTGTTTAGGATAACCCCCGATTCCCGACAATTCAAGTCATACCTAATAGAAGACCGGGTAAGTAACCCTTGCCA
>FZPS01000201.1_pt117 | contig 52533 bp, 57 predicted proteins | sample 1817821 | NCBI WGS metagenome assembly FZPS01 (sample SAMEA104158645, study PRJEB21678) | metagenome | place: Germany | collected 2015-04-21 | reverse complement strand
TCATCAATCTCATATGTTATACCAAACAATGATTCATCAAATACTCTCTCAATTTCCACAACACTTGTTGTATTTTCTACAGATTTATTAGCCTCATAAATCCGTTCGTAATTATCGTCAAAAATGATAATTTTCCATTCGCCATCATATAATTCATAACGTATTTTTTCATAGGAAGCATACAATCCAGCAGGAATATTCTTATTCATCACACTAATTTCATCTATCTTGCTATGACGGAAGAATTACTAACTGTTCTTGAGTTCTACGCCGTCGGTGAATAACCTATAGCAGTTCTTTTGCATGCTGTCAAGGGTGGCGTCAACCTACTTCTGACTAAAATATCCACATTTTTTAAGCTTCAACTGAGCTTTTTTCTTTGCCCAGTTTTTTCATATGTCACTTGACACTATCTTGCTATGAGTTCAAATTATCTACTTCTTTCTTCTCTTTGTCGGTGTGGTTGGTTGTTGTTCCTCAGGTGGTGTGGCAGGCTCAGTAGTAACCGTTTCCGGCTCGCTTGGTGATTCTGTAGTTGATAGCTCCGCATCAGCTTCCATTGTAGTTGTATCTACTGTTGGTTGTTCCGTAAAGAACTGCCTTTAATACAAAAGGCACACTCTTCAAAAGAAGCTTCACTACTACAATCAAAATGTTTCCTAATCCCATACAGGACCTCCTTTCCGGGCATTTCCCCTACAAGTGACCAAACTTAAGGAAATGCCATCACTACTTGCTCCAATTCAGCCACGCATCGGAAGGATAAAAAAATACACCATCCCAAACTTTACTTCTTATTGAAGTCTAAGCTTAAGATGGTGTAGTCCATACCCACTCCTGGTTTCATATTCAGTTTTACTGGTGCTTTTCTCCACCAATTTTACCGTAACTGATTAAAAAGATATAGTTGGACCAACCTCTGAAACGCCCTATTTATAAGGCTTTCTTAAGCTTTTCACTATTATATCTCAATCCCCATTCTCCCATTTTGTGATTGCCTGTCTAGATACACACAACTTCTCTGCTAATTCATTTTGGGTGAGTCCTGCATTTTTTCTTGATTCTTTTAATTTGTCTGCTAATGTCATATTTTCCTCCATCTTACCATTTACATATGGTCATAATTTACTAGGCGTCTTGCCTGTGAACTTAATATATTCCAAACGACTAAATTTCGCAAGAAATGTAATTTGGCAAGCAGGCTACGGAGCGTGGCACGCTTGATTTTACTGACTTTTCATCTTATCTATTAAGAAACTTCAAATCTTTGCATGCTCTCAGATTCAACAGAAGCCTGAAATTTTCAGCTCGTCCTATTGACAATCGTAAACTCTATGCGTATAATATAATTAACAATTAGGTTAAATGTTAAAGGAGTGTACGCAATGGGATTACAACAGACACTAAAAGCACTTGCCGATCCAATACGCCGAGAGATACTCAATATGCTGAAAAAGGGGCGAATGTCGGCGGGTGAAATTACCGAACATTTCTCGGTCACAGCACCGTCAATTTCAAGACATTTATCTGTATTGAAGGATGCTGACTTAATCAGAGACACCAGAGAAGGAAAATTCATTTTCTATGAAATCAACACCTCTGTTTTAGAAGAAACCCTGCTTTGGATTACAGATTTGAAAGGAGACAATGACAATGCTTAAAAAGAATAAATTTAAGGTCATAATATCGTCTATTATTATTTTACTTCCGATTTTATTTGGCATCATTATGTGGAATGATTTGCCGGACACTATGACGACTCATTGGGGCGCAGACGGAAATGCGGACAGATTTGGAGGAAAGGTATTCGCTGTCTTAGGTACACCTATCATACTTTTGATTTTCCATTTTGTTGGTTTGCTTTTTACTTCATTGGATAAAAAACAAAAGGAGCAAAATCAAAAAGCATTGGGTATGGTTTTTTGGATTATTCCGATTATATCCCTTTTTACAAACGGATTAATGTATCGTGCAGCTTTGGGCAAAGAATTTGATTTAGCCTTTTTTTTGCCGGCTCTACTTGGAGTAATGTTCATCTTTATAGGCAATTACTTACCCAAAGTAAAACAAAATAGAACGCTGGGCATCAAGATTTATTGGGCATTGAATAACGAGGAGAATTGGAATAAAACACATAGATTGGGCGGTAAGGTCTGGGTAGTTGGAGGACTTATTTTGATACTCTCCATTTTTCTTCCTCTAAAAGTGATGGTATGGGTTGTAGTATGTGCGATGGCTGCTTTGATAATTATCCCTGTAGTTTACTCTTATTCCATATACAAACAGCATCAAAAGGAAGGCATTGTATATGCTGAAGCTCCCAAAAGTGGTGCAAAAAAAATTGCGCTTAGAATAACCGCAGTCATCGTACCCATCATTGTATTAGGTGTTTCCATCTTGATGTTTACGGGTAACATTGAGGTAAAGTGTGAAGATACAGCATTAACGATCAATGCAACCTATTGGACAGACTTGGAAATCGATTATTCAGAAATTGAGACAGTTGAGTACCGCAAGGACTTAGATGTAGGCGTTCGCACAAGCGGCTTCGGATCGCCAAAACTATCTATGGGCATTTTCGAGAATGATGAATTTGGCTCATATACCTTGTATTCCTATACAGACGCTAAAGAGTATATTGTCTTGACTTCTGGCGAGAAAACCCTTGTTATCGGAATGAGTGATTCAGAAGAAACACTGACAATTTATGATGCGATGTTAGAGAAAGTAGGCAAGTAACGAAATCGGGTTGAAAAAGCATTATTTTAAGCCATCTTTATGTTCCTCTAATAGTCTTCTAATAATTTTTGTAGATATTCTTTATATTTTGCAGTTTCTTCCTCAGGAGACACAATTCGTACACCCCCACCAAGGCCTGCTAACCAGCCATAAAACTGTTGGCTTATAGTCACTTTAATTCGTGCCTTAAAAGTACCATCTTTACCAGGAATAAGAGGAATATCACTGCCAAATCTATCAATAACAACACCTGCTAGTCTATCTGGGAATATAATATCTAATGTCTCTTCTTCGCCGCCATACATACCAAATGTTTTACGAGAAAACATTGCCAGATTCATTTCTTTTGTTTCTTCACCTGCAGTTTTTGCAATCTCCGTCACTTCAATATTTTTCATCTTGTCCACGCGATAGTGCTTTATTATGTCTGAGTCCTCATCTAAACCTACCAGATAGTAATTTTCATCACTCCACACAAGGCTGATTGGACTTACTGCGTAAGTTTTGCCTTCTTTTCGTTGTACAAGTTTCTTTGAAGTATTCCACTCCAAATATATGAATTTTATCTGAACTTTAGTTGTAATTGCACGATGCAACTTATCTACATTGTAATAAATACTTTCATTACTTGTCTTTATCCTATCTGCCACATACACTTGACGTCGAAGTTCTTTTGCCTGATATGTGCTTGTGCATTCCTCTAATTTTTTTATCAATTCACTTGATTTCTTTTTACTTAAAAACTTAGATGTCTGTACTGCATCAACAAGAAGTTTTAGTTCTGGAAGTTCAAACCTATCTGAGGCAAGAAAATATCCTGTAGGATTTTTTCTCATCTCAATTTCCAGTCCATATGCCTGCAGTTTCTCTATATCAGAGTATATACTCTTTCTTTCAGCAACGATTCCATACTCGCCTAATTTTGATAGTATTTCTGACATTGTAATAATATGTTCTTCATCAGAATATCTTTTTAATATATCTGCTAGATATAGCAATTTTAGTTTATTTCCCGCCATAATATAGTATTCCTTTAATGTCTACGCAACTGATTAACTAACCATGCTCCGCTTTCTGTAAGCTCGTTGTCGCTAAATCCGCTGATTTTGTTGCAAGACGAACTAATAATAGATGCTGCTTCCGCTTTATTTGATAAACTCCATCCAACAAAGCTTATTTGATATTGATCTAAAAGTGCCATCCAAGTATTACCTGAATTTACATCATTCCAACCATTTCCTGATGCATCACAAATACTAAATTCAGATACAAATACTGGTAGACCTTTATTTAATGCATCTACAAGTTTTTGTCTGTTCCAATCCTTATGCGTTGCTGCATAGAAATGTAATGTGTACATAATATTACTAAAGCCAGTAATTGGATCATTTGCTGCAATATCTACATCCTGACTCCAAGTTGTTGTTCCTACTAAAATTACACCATCAGGATCATTTGCCCTAATAGTCTTTATTACATCAATGGCATATGGTTTTACATCATTAGACCAACTTATATTGCCATTTGGTTCATTACAAATTTCATATAAAACATTGTTATAATCTTTATATTTTGCTGACATTTTGTCAAAAAATGCAATAGCTTCATTTTTATATGTATTAGGATTTCCATCACTCAAAATATGCCAATCAATAATTATGTACATTCCAAGTTCCGTAGCATACGAAACTGCCTCTTCTACCTTTGCGTGCAGTGATTGATTATATCCAGCATTTGGATCTGAGTACATGGCTATTCTAATGACATTGCCACCAAAACTATCTTTAACTGTTGCAAACGTCTCCTTTGACACATACTGTGGAAACCATGCAATGCCATGAGTACTTACACCATTAAGCACCACTACATTACCTGCATCATCTACTAAATGTATACCTGATACATGGAGTTTTTTAATTCCTGAGTTATTAGAACTACTATTATTAGCCCTCGTAGTTGTCTCCTCGGGTTGTGGTGTAGTCTGTGGTATTGTAGTCTCTGGGACTGTAGTTTCTGGTTGCGTTGTTTCCGTCGTTGTGTCCACCTCAGCTGAAGTTAGTCCATCCGTAGTCTCTTTTACTTCCTTTGTTGTGCTACTTTGCTCCTCATTCCAAGTAGTCTCTTTATCTTCTTTTGAACTATTTTCGCTGCAGCTTACAAGCAGTATTATTCCTACTATTATTATTAATGATAGTGCTAATACCGCTCCAATTTGCATAATCTGATTCTCGGCAAATAATTTGCCTAATTTTTTTATCACACTTTTAAATTTTTCCATAATTATATTTTCTTTCAAATACATCGTAAAGTCAACAGAATAATACTCTTTTTCATATATTTAATAAGCTAGTGTTTTTATCCCTGTAAAGACACTGCAAAAATTTAAGGAGGTACGAAATGTTTCGTAAAATTTACAAAGTTACTACTAATCCTTTCGCTTCAAGACTCTTCAAAACAGGGGTCAATGTACCAGAATCTAAAAACAATCTTTTACCTAGTTCTTTATCTCACTCTACTTAACTTTATTATCGATAAATTAGTCTTCATGCTTATGAAAACCCATTACAGAATAAAAAACCCATTCCGCAATGTTTGTAGCATGGTCGCCTATTCTTTCAAGATATTTAGCAATCATAAGCATATCAAGGCAACTTTCTCCATCTGTTTTGTCATCCACTATCTTTTTCACCAATTCATTTTTTACTTCATCAAACAGATCATCAACCACATCATCATAATCTATAACTGATTGTGCCATGTTTATATCCTGCTTTATGAACGAGCTGACGCTATCGGTTACCATTTTTATTGTAGCTACGGACATGTCGCCAATATGATCCAAAATCTTGTCATCACAGTTTTCAACATATCTAACAAGTTCTGCAATATCTGCTGCCTGATCACCTATTCTTTCCATATCAGATATCATCTTCAAGGCACTAGATACCATTCTTAAATCACTAGCAACTGGCTGCTGCTTAAGTAAAAGTTTCATACATAATGCTTCGATATCCCTTTCCTTTTGATCTATCTTTGCTTCTATCTCATGTATTTCGTCTAAGTGCTCATTATCCTTTTTTACTAGTGCACCTACTACACCTGAAATAGCATTTTCACAAAGAATACCTAAATTTTTCATTTCATTGTTAAGCAATGTAAGCTGCTCGTTGTATTTTGTACGCATATCAACCAAACCTCCCTGTAATGTAATCCTCTGTTCTCTTATCCTGTGGTCTATCAAATATCTGATCAGTATCACCAAATTCGATAACTTCACCTAACAAGAAGAATGCTGTATTATCTGATATTCTTGCCGCCTGCTGCATATTATGAGTAACCATGATAATGGTATATTTATCTTTAAGTTCCACTGCTAAATCCTCAATCTTAGATGTAGATATTGGATCCAACGCACTAGTAGGTTCATCCATTAGCAACACTTCTGGATTTACTGCTAAAGCCCTTGCTATACAAAGACGTTGCTGTTGACCACCAGAAAGTCCTAGGGCACTATTTTTTAATCTATCCTTAACTTCATCCCATATAGCTGCTTGACGTAACGATGTCTCAACAATTTCATCTAACTTTGATTTCGACTTTATTCCATGAGTTCTTGGGCCAAATGCAATATTATCATAAACACTCATTGGAAAAGGATTTGGTTTTTGAAATACCATTCCTACTTTTTTCCTTAAAAGATTCACTTCTAAATCTTTATAAATGTCTACACCATCAAGATAAACATTACCTTTTATCTTACACCCAGCAATCAAATCATTCATACGATTTAGAGTCTTCAGGAAGGTAGACTTTCCACATCCTGATGGTCCAATAAATGCTGTAATTTCATTTTTAGGAATATTCATATCTATGCCTTTTAATGCCTTAAATTCACCATAAAAAAGCTCTAAATCCTTTATAGAAAACTTATCTTTCATTACTATTTCCACTATTGTTCACCTCTATTTCTAGTTAATCTACTAACTGCAAACTTTGATATTCCATTTATAAAAAGAACCACTAACAAGAGTATTACAGCTGTTGCATAGGCTTTTTCCGTATGGAGTCCTTCATTTAACAGTACATACATATGCACCGCTAATGTGCTAGTTGAGTTAAACACACTACTTGGTACTTTTGCCACAGTTCCCGCTGTAAAGATAAGAGCCGCAGTTTCACCTACAATACGTCCTATTGCTAGGGTTACACCTGAAAGTATTCCAGGAATGGCATCCGGTAAAACTATTAAAAAAACAGTTCTTAATTTACCAGCTCCTAGTCCAAAGCTTCCCTCTCTAAATGAATCTGGAACAGCCATCAGAGCTTCCTCTGTAGTTCTAATTATGATCGGAAGTATCATAATTGCTAATGTAAGTGCTCCTGCTAACATAGAATATTTCCATCCACATGCAAGTACGAAGAATAAATATCCAAATAATCCGTAAACAATAGACGGTATTCCTGAAAGAGTCTCCGTTGTAATTCGTACTATTGATACAAGTTTACTACCACGCTTTGCGTACTCTACCATGTAAATGGCAGCCCCTACACCAATAGGAATTGCGATTATTAACGTAAACACTGTCATTAGTAAAGTATTAACTATAGATGGCATCATTGACTGATTTTTCGTTGTACTTTTCCATTCAAATAGTTCTGGTGTTAAATTAGGTATTCCCTTTACCAAAATGTACAAGATAATGAATGCTAGAATTCCAACTGTTATAGCAGCTGAAAACCACACCATACCACGTATAATTTTTGAGCCAACATGCTTTTCATACATTCTCGCCTTTATTCGAGCAAAAATCTGTATCAATTTATTTTGATTTGTTGCTCTTTTTTGATTTACTGCTTTACTTTTTTTCATTATTACTTGTCGCCTCCCTTCCTCTTAATCAGAGAGAAGCACAGGTTTATCATTAAAATAAATACAAATAAAACTACTGCTGTGGCAATTAAGGCCTCTTGATGTCTGCCTTCTGCATATGCCATTTCTAACACTACATTTGCGGTAAGCGTTCTTACCCCTTCTGTAATTCCACCTGGGATAATAGCTTGATTTCCTGCCACCATTACAACTGCCATTGTTTCGCCTATTACTCGACCAATGCCTAGTACAACACCTGCCATGATGCCTGATTTAGCAGCAGGGAGTACCGCCCTAAAGATGCTTCTTTCCTTTGTAGCTCCCAGTGCAAGGGCGCCTTCATAGTAACTATCTGGTACTGCTCGAATAGCACTTTCTGAAACACTAATTATAGTTGGTAAAACCATAATACCTAAAATGATTGAAGCTGCTAATACACTCTTTCCTGCACCGATTGTATCTCTTAAAAATGGTACTATTACTACTAAACCGAAGAAACCATAAACGATAGATGGTATTCCTGCTAAAAGTTCCACTGCCGGTTTAATTACCTTGTATGCCTTCTTAGGACAAAATCTTGCCAAAAACACTGCACATAATAATCCAATAGGCACACCTATTATCAGCGCCCCTGCTGTTACATAAACACTGCCAATAATCATTGGCAGTATTCCAAACAATCCTTCAAGTGGTTTCCAGCTTGTTCCTCCTAGGAAATTTCCAATTCCAATTTCAAGCATTGCTGGAACACCACCTGTTAACATGAACAGACATATAAGGGCTACCGATAGAATGGATGCACAGGCACACATTGCGAATACTACCTGCATAATCTTTTCTTTCAATTTATTCATATTATCGCTCCATTATTATTTCTTTGTTACATCGCTCCATTTTGTGATTTCGCCTAAATAAATCTTCATAATCTGTTCAGATGTAAGATCCTTTACTTCATTATCTTTATTGATAATAACTGCGATACCATCCATAGCGATAGTTGTTTGTGTAAGACCCTCTGCCATTTCACTTTCCTTCACATCTCTTGATGCCATACCTATATCACATGCTCCTTGAATCGTAGATGTCATACCTGCACTTGAACCTGACTGCTGAATTTCAACTGTAATATCTGGATTAAGACTCATATATTCTTCTGCGAGTACTTCCATTACAGGGGCAACACTTGTTGAACCAGCTAATGCAACAGTTCCACTGAGCTTTGTTGCAGTATAAGATGTTCCAGATTCTGTACTAATATATCCTTCATCTGTAATAATTTTTTGTCCTTCATCACTCAAAAGAAAATCTACAAAATCACTTGCTATCTCACTTAAATCATCTTTTGTAGCAATATTAAATGGTCTCGATACTTTATATTTTCCAGCCTTGATGTTTTCAACTGTTGGCTCAACTCCATCTACGCTAACTGCCTTAACAGTATCACTAAGTGAACCTAATGAAACATAACCGATTGCTGCATCATTTCCTTCAACAGATGTTGTCATAACTGATGTTGAATTTGTAAGTTCAGCCGTTGTAATTGTCTTATCAACTTCATCTACCATGATTCCCATTAATTCAGCAAATGCTGAACGTGTACCTGAACCATCTTCTCTTGACACTACTGTGATATTCTTGTCTGCTACTGATGAAGAATCACCACATCCTGTCATCATACCTACTGTCATTGATGCTGCTAATGCCATAACTGCTGTTGTTTTAATTGATTTTCTCATTTTAAATTCTCCTATAAAATATTTTTATTTTGAAGCAGATAACTGCCTATGCTGCTTTGGCAGCTTTTTCATACTTTGAAACTGCTTTAAAAACATCGGCTTCCATTTTAAAATTCTTTTCGTTTACAAGTGCTAATATAATCCACTTATGTTAAATACAAAATAGCAACTATGTTAAGAGTGTGTTAAATGCTTTTATGTATTTTTTAGCAACAAAAAAGCTGTCACTTAGCGTTTTTATCGCTAAATGACAACCATTTGAAAGTTTATTTTATATTTTCACTACTATTTTTTATAGATTAATAAATCCCATTTATTCCTTCGTCTTCATCAATAGTTCTCATATTATACAAAATTAGTACATCTGTAATATTTTCCTTATCCACAATAGGTGAAGCTCCATACATATAATATCTAGTATCTAGTACAATAATCTCTTCAAAATATTCTGTTATAAACGGTATGAAACAATTAGCATAACTATCTTTTATGACAAGAAGTTTCCTGCCGTTTTGAACATCATTATTTTTAATTATTATTTTATCGTTTATATTATTTAAAAAAAACGAATACTTATCCTTTTGTTCTAGATAACTTTTATTATATAGACTATCCGATGTACTATTTTGATACTGTATCGTTAAATTTTGCTTCTGATAAAAGGCGGTAATGCTTTCACTTTCCGTGGTTAAATCATTTACCTTTGAATATACCGTACCTTTAAAGTTACTGCTAACCTCAAAAATATCATAATCCGTTATCATATGATAACTAAAATTCATAGACTTAGCATATTCCTTGTACGCAAAGTATGCTCCATATGTAGTCCAGTGATGATCTGTTTTATAGAATGTTTGAAAATTACTGTTTTCTTTCTTCAAAGTTTCGTCCACTCTGATTTTTGAAATATTTTCTCTAAGTCCTTCGTATATATAATTTATAGCTTCTAGTTCATTACCTTTATCTGCATAACTTGGGAGGATTTCACTATTAATGGTAATAGATGTAGGTACTAACATAACACTAATGTTTACTTCCTGCCCATTGGCATTTATTTTATTATTAAATCCATTAATTTTCCTAACTATCTTGTCTAAATTTTCATAGGATTCATTTTTTTCAATAAGATAGCCTTCATCACAAATATAAACATTGTTTACTTCCGTTGCCCCCTGAGCTCTAAGGCTTAGTGCGTACATTCCCATAAGTTTATCTCGCATTGGGAAGTGATCACATAGGTAGCTCTCCATCCCTTCCACATATGTTCCATCAAAAAAGGTATCTATGGAAAGCTCTGGCCAAGATGCTAAATGTCTATTTTCATTTTCTGAATAATCCACTTTTCTTCCGAATATTTCTACGAAAGATAGACCACACATAATTATACAAATCAAAACAACCAGTACTTTCTTTTCTTTCATGCCTACCTCCTAAAATCTGAAATATAAAAACGGATTATAAGTATTATTCACAAGGAAGCTTATAGTCATAGCAAACAACATTAAAAAGATTATCATTCCAATTATGTAAAGAAAGTCTTTCCATTGACTTCCATTTATACTTTTACATATTTTAGGATAAATTGGTGTCGCTGCAATGCCTCCGATTATAATAATAAAACCATAGTTTCGTAAATTGTATATGAATGCTTCATTTACTATGGCATTACCACTTATACCAAACATATGACTAAAATAATTACTCATTGATGGAAAGTCAGTAGCTGCAAACATTACCCAGCTAATCAAAAGCAAAACCAACGTAACTATACGTTTTACTATCAATGGTATTTTCTCTAGTACTTTGGCCAGGACAAATTTTTCTAAAATTAATATAACTGCAAAGTATATACCCCAAAGCAAAAAATTCCAACCTGCACCATGCCAAAAGCCTGTAAGCGACCATACAATAAACAAATTTATTATCGTTCTCGGTATTCCTTTTCTATTTCCGCCCAAGGGAATATACACATAGGATTTGAACCACTGGGAAAGTGAAATATGCCATCTCCTCCAAAACTCTGTTATAGAGCTAGATATATACGGATAGTTAAAGTTTTCTGGATATGTGAATCCCATTATCTTTCCAAGTCCAATAGCCATATCGCTGTAACCCGAAAAATCAAAATATATTTGTAGTGCATAAGCAATGACTCCTATCCAAGCCCCCGCCACGCTAAGATTTCCCATATTAGCATAGGACATATCCCATAACTGTCCTATTTGGTTTGCAATTAATACTTTCTTGAACAATCCTAAAAAGAATCTAATGCAACCATCAGCTGCATTATCAAAAGTAACCTTTCTACACTTCAGTTCTTTTTGAACTTCCTCATACCTAACAATCGGTCCTGCGACTAACTGTGGAAACATTGAAACATATGCCATATAATCAATAAAATTATGCTCTGCTTTTACTGTATTTCTATATACATCAATGCTATAACTCATTGTTTGAAACGTGAAAAAACTAATTCCTATAGGCAATGCTATATCCGTAAGTGGAATGCTGCTGCCTGCAATACCATTTATAGTACTTATAAATAAGTCACAATACTTGAATACACCTAAAAGACCGAGATTTATCACAACCGAGCCAATAAGAAATATTTTTCTCTTCTTAGGCTCATTGCAAAACTTTTCCATCATTCTTCCATTGCAGTAGTCAACAACAGAAGATATTATCAACAAGGATATGTAAACTGGTTCTCCCCATCCATAGAAAATCAAACTAAAGATAAGAAGAACCATATTTTTTATCTTAGTTGGAACCAAAAAATATATCAGCAGAAATATAGGTAAAAAATAAAATAAAAACGGGATACTGCTAAATACCATATTTTCCTCCTGGGCTACTTAAATGCACCTTCAAAATCATAAATGCCGTTTGATGCTTGGTTTCCGATAATCAAAATGCAATAGTTTCCAATATTTTTAGCCTTGGCTCCATTAAATTTCATTACTTCACTCTCATTGTATGTTATAAAAGTACTCCTTCTAATCGTAATTCTTGTCTTCAATTCCTCTACTACTGAACTTGCGTCAGCCTCATCCTTTAATTGAATGATAGCAATTTCATCTGCAAGACCTTCCTCGGAATACTTAAAAATAAAATCCTTCACCTTACTATAATCAATATCACTTAGATATGAGAATACAGATTCTGCATTTTCGTCTCCATAACTTACGGTCAACATTGGTGGTAAATCCGTCATACTATTTGTGACTTTATCCATTAGTCCTTTTACCGAATACTTATCCTCGTTTTTATCTTCACCACATGCCGTAAAGCTAAACAACACTGCAAATATAACAAATGCTACAATAGCTCCACTAAGAAATTTCTTCATTTTATCCATGAGACCTTCTCCTTGATACCACTGTTGATATCTCTTTTCATATCATTTTTTAGTCCAACGTGTATAAATTCTATCCTTGTACATTATCAGTCCGGGTGCCTTCTTCCCAATAATCGTCATCCCAGTAATCATCACTAAGCTCACCAAAGATTTCATCGAGTTTTTCTTCAATTTTTTCATAATCAAAATCATCATCAACACCAGGATCCCATGGATCATCCATATCGGAGTAATCTACATAATTATAAAAAATCATAAATGTACTATCTGAATTTTCAAAACATGTTAATGAACCATATGTATAATCGCTTTGTAATCTTGATGAAATTCCATCTGCAATATATAAAATTTCAGAGCGATTTACTGAATCTGTATCAAATTCATAAAACTTTGTATTTTCTCCTGCCGAATATGCTTCTCCAACAGATGACATAAAATCATTGGCATTTGCAAGAACTGTCTTGTTCATTTCAGAATATGCGTACTTTGTACCATTTGCAACTGGGTAAAGCCCATTTTCCCAATCATAATCCATATAAGCCAACTTCTCTGTCATATTAAAGTGTACATATCTTCCATATTTATTTCCTGCATCAAAGTAACAATCAACTATATACCAACATCCATCATCTAATCTAACTATATTCCATGAATGTCCGCGTCCAGTATCGTGCATAACCATACAGTCAAGACCTACCATATTTGTAAGTAGTCTAAATGTTGTAGCGTAACCTACACATACTGCTTGCTTATTTTGTAACACACCATAAGGTTTATCAACAATTCCTCTTGCTTCTGGAACTGCAACTATTCCACCCGTCTCGTTCGATACATTATCAACTATCCATAAATATATAGCTTCTTCCTTTTCATAATCACTCATATCATCTGTAATGATTTCTTTTAATAAATCAGAAGCCACCTCTAAAGTAGTCTTTTCTTCATCATTCAATTCTGAACTATCGCCTGAAATATATGCGTCAGAAATATTTTTTGTTGAAATTATATCATATTCACCAGCGATGGTAATATTCTCAAAGTCATCTTCTTTTGCTTTTCTTTCATCTTCCTCTTTCTTCTGTCTTTCCTTATCATCCTTTACTGCAACGTAAGAAATAATAGAAAAAATACTGCCTGTCACTGTGGCACCTAGCATTATCACTACTGCTATCACCATTAAAATTTTGCTTAACTTGTTTTTCATCTCATCCTCCATAATGTTTTAGAAAATTATACAGTTGTTAACACTCAATAACGCTATAATTTTTACTTTATGCTATATTTTTCAAATTTAGTATCTTTTATAGCCGCACTGTACTACGTGTTGTAGTACGGTTAGGTTGTCATTTGTTACATTATTTGTCAATAAAATTATGTACTGTGTCTACATTTCTCATATTTTATGATACTATTTTATTTTCTCCCAGGCCTTTGTTTTATAAAGCGCAAATCCTACAAAATAAAATACTATTATGCCTACTACATCTTCGATGATCAGACCGGGAATTTGTGTTGCACTTGCACCAATAGATTCCATTAGGACTATTCCTGCAATAAAATATCCTGCTACCATCTCGAATGTTCCAATAACTACAGCTATTAAAGTTCTGATGCTTTTAATATTAAATCTCCTTGGTGCTATGCTTGCTACTACAAATCCCATTAGCAGTTTGATAAGTAAGGTAGGCATAATCCACATAAACCATCCACCAAGCAAATCTGCTAGTGCAGATCCCACACCTGCTGCTATTATAGCTCCAGGGTTTCCTAACAGTACAGCTGCTAAGAAAATAAATCCGTTTCCTAAGTGGGCATATCCTCCAGGTATTGGCACTTTAAAAAACAGTGTAGAAATACAAATCAATGCCATAAAAAGTCCAATCATACATATTTGTTTTGTCTTATCCTTCATAATAAAAGTCCTTTCTGCTTATCTTAAATAATCAATGTTTTTGGGTTTAGAATAATATTATCACCATAACTGACTATTGTAAAATACCAAATCAGGACTTTTTAATATGGTCAGATTAGAGTCTGTCTAACAAGCCTTGTAGTGGTATATTAAATTTGTAACACCTTGTACGATTAAGTAGGTCGGTCTAATAGCTGCGTGAATAAGATTACTGTCAAAACACTTTCTATAAAACTATAACCATCACATATCATGCCGCCATTTTTATGAATACTTAGAGACACAATTATAAAAGGCCTGTAAACATAGTGTGTTTCAACCATGCTCACAGGCCTTTCTTCAGTGCTTATTCGATTACTCCTGGCAATATCCTTGTTTATTTCAAAATTTTCTTCAAATCTTCTTCCGGCGTAGAGATCGGTGTAAGATTGTAATTTTCCACAAGGAAATTCAAAACATTCTCGGATACGAATGCAGGCAGGCTTGGCCCGATGAGAATATTTTTAATCCCAAGGGAAAGCAATGTTAAGAGGATTGCCACAGCCTTTTGTTCATACCAGCTTAGTACGAGTGTCAACGGAAGTTCGTTGACGCCGCATTCAAAAGCTTCTGCCAACGCAAGTGCTACTTTAATTGCAGAATAGGCATCGTTACATTGTCCCATGTCCATAATACGTGGCAGTCCGCCGATTTCACCGAGATCCAAATCGTTGAAACGGTATTTTCCGCAGGCGAGTGTCAGAATAACAGTGTCATCCGGCGTTTGCTTAACAAAATCGGTGTAGTAGTTGCGTCCCGGTTTTGCACCGTCACAGCCGCCTACCAAGAAAAAGTGTTTGATATCACCCGATTTTACTGCCTCAATCACCTTATCAGCAACGGATAATACGGTACCGTGTGCAAACCCCGTTGTTACAGTGCTTCCGCCATTGATACCAGTCATGGCATGATCCTCAGCATACCCGCCAAGTGCCAATGCCTTTTCGATAACCGGTGTAAAATCCTTATCTTCTCCAATGTGAACCATCTCAGGATATGCAACAACTGCAGTCGTGAAAATACGGTCACTATAATTTTCCTTGACCGGCATAATACAGTTGGTGGTAAACAGCACCGGAGCGGGGATATCAATAAATTCTTTTTGCTGATTCTGCCATGCTGTTCCAAAGTTACCCTTCAAATGCGGATATTCCTTCAGTTTTGGATATCCGTGAGCCGGGAGCATTTCACCGTGAGTATAGATATTGATTCCTTTATCTTTGGTCTGCTCTAAAAGCTGTTTTAAGTCGTGCAGGTCATGACCGCTGATTACAATGAACGGGCCTTTTTCGATGGTTAACGGAACAGATGTCGGTACTGGATTGCCATAGCTTTCAGTATTTGCCTTATCAAGTAGTTCCATGCACTTTAGGTTTACCTGCCCCGTTTCCATAACAAGGGGTAGTAAATCGTCCATGGTAAGGTCACTTCCTATCGCAAACATGGCTTTGTAGAAAAAGTTTGTGACCTCTTTATCCGTATAGCCAAGCACATATGCATGATAGGCATAGGCTGCCATACCACGCAGGCCAAATAAAATCAGCGATTTTAAGGAACGTATATCCTCGTTGTCACCCCAAAGCGTCTTCATATCATAGTCGTCATTGCGTCCGCAAGCACTGCCGCAACTATCACACTGCGGATTTAATGCATCCTTTGCATCATTAATTTTGCGAATCAGTTTATCAATGGAATCATCATCAAAGCTAACGTTGGTGACGGTGGTAAAAAGCCCCTCCATCATCAAAAGATCTATTTCTTTGGTTGGCTCATTTCCATCTACCACCCGTGCCAGGCCGATTAACGCACTGGTCAGATTATCCTGCATATTGGCAGTATGGTCTTGCTTGCCACATACACCTGCTATGGTGCAGCCGGTTCCTTTCGCTGTCTGTTCACATTGAAAACAAAACATATTACTCATAATTGCTACCTCCTAATTTTTATTCAACCGTAATTACAGTAACGGGGCAGTTATCTACCGCTTCCTTGGCTTCACTTGCATTTTCTTCTGTAATGTCGCCACAAACTTCTGCCAGTCCATCATCCGCCATGCGGAAAACCTCCGGACAGGTTTCAGCACATACACCGCAGCCAATGCAGCCATCTCGGTCAATTATCGCTTTCATCAGATTTTCTCCTTTCCTACTTAATTTATCCGTCAATAATCTCGCCGTTCGTTGATATAGTGATAACCTGCCATGGAATCATTTTTCCGCTATTTTGCAATGCTTTGATAGCAGCATTAGACAATCCGCCACAGCAAGGTACTTCCATACGCACAATTGTCACGCTTTTGATGTTGTTTTCCTTTAGTATCTCCGTTAGTTTCTCAGAATAATCACCTTCCTTGACTTTCTACTTGTAGTTTACTATAATAAAAAAAATAATACGTGGTATTTACCACGTAAATCAAAAAAGGTGATACGATGCAGCGATATTTTCCAGTTCTTGAAAAAGTGAAATTATTTAATGATATAGATGAAAAAAATCTGTATTCCATTCTGACCTGCTTGGATGGCAAACTACGGGATTATAAGAAAGATGAGTTCATTTTCAGGGCAGGGGATGAAGTAAATCACATTGGAGTGATTTTAATCGGCAGCGCCCATGTTCTAAAGGAAAATATAGAGGGTGATCGAACCATTATGTCGATCTTGGAAGAAGGGGATTATTTTGCAGAGGCTCTTTGCTGCGCCGGGGTTAAAGAAAGCCCGGTAAGTGTGCAAACGTGCAGTGACGCCGCAGTATTATTATTAGACTTCTCCCACATTCTTCGCACCTGTCCAAATTCATGTGCATTTCATACAAAGCTGATTGAAAATATGTTGTATGTGATTGCCAATAAAAATATCACACTACAAAATCGTATGGAGGTAATCAGTCAGAAAAGCTTGCGGGCAAAAATCCTAAACTATCTGCAAGCAGTGGCACAAAAACAGGGACGAAATATGAAGATCCCCTTTAACAGGGAAGAGCTGGCTGATTTCTTATGCGTAGATAGGAGTTCACTGTCACATGAATTGTCTCGAATGAAGCAGGACGGGATAATTGATTTTCATAAAAATAAATTTTTGTTGCTATAAGTGCCATTACCATCAATATGATCATAAATAAAGCTTGCCAGATCATATTTTCTGGCAAGCCTTAATCTTATGTTTTCATAGATTGTAAAGACCATCTGACAAATTTAAAAACTATGAAGAAAACTTTTCCTTGCCGTCTTTTGCATCCATACAGTTGGAACAACCCATAGTCTCATCGGGGGTACTGCTAAAAATAGAATTGTATAGCCGATATCCGCCGCTTAAATTATAAGCGTCAAATCCATTTTGTGTTAAAATACGGGCAGCAATATATCCGCGCAGCCCAATCTGGCAGGTAATATATATCTTTTTTGTCTTGTCCAATTCATCCAATCGTCCACGCAGTTCATCCACAGGGATGTTCATGAACCCATCGATGTGACCACTTTGATATTCCATAGGCGTTCTGATATCCAAGAGGAGAACGCTTCCGTCACGTGGGAGAGCGGAGACATCATGCCAGTGAAAGTTTCTGACCTTTTCGGAGCGTATATTTTCAATCACATATCCCGCCATGTTGACCGGATCTTTTGCAGAGGAATACGGCGGAGCATAGCAGAGTTCCAGTTCCGTTAAATCGGCTGCTGTTAAGCCAGCACGAATGGCTGTTGCCAATATATCGCACCGCTTGTCCACACCCTCACTTCCTATTATTTGCGCACCCAGAATCTTGCCCGTTTCTTTCTCGAAAATAGTCTTAATCGATATATTGGAAGCGCCGGGATAGTAAGTGGCGTGACTTGCAGAATAAGTAAAGGATTTGTCATATGAAAGTCCCAGCCGCTTCGCTGTCTTTTCATTGATTCCGGTAGTTGCTACCGTCATATCAAACACCTTCAAAATAGCAGAACCTTGGGTACCTTTATATTGGGAACGAATTCCGCAAATATTATCTGCAGCAATGCGCCCTTGCTTATTTGCCGGCCCCGCAAGAGGAACCATAGCCCTTTCTCCCGAAACAAAATCTTTAATCTCTATGGCATCACCAACGGCATAAATATGTGTATCGGAAGTTTGCATAAAGTCGTTGACAATAATCCCACCACGTTCATTCACGTGCAGTCCAGCATCTTTCGCCAGGTTGCTTTCTGGACGGACGCCTACTGCCATAATTAACATATCGGCACTGATTTTGCTATCGTTTACTTGAATACAAAGCTTGTCATGATCCGCCTTGATGCCCGATACCGCCTGCTGAAGCAAAAGCTCCACGCCGTTTTCCTTCAAATGCCGATGCACATCACAGGCCATATCAAAGTCTAAAGGAGCAATGACATGGTCCGCCATTTCCACTACCGTTACATGAAGTCCGGCGTTGGCTAAATTTTCTGCCATCTCTATGCCGATGTAACCGCCGCCGACTACAACAGCACTTTTGGGATTTTCCTGTGCAATAAAATCTTTAATCTGATAAGTATCCGGAATATTTCTCAGCGTGAATACGCGCTTCGAACCAGCACCCTGGATATTCGGAACAATGGGTGCTGCCCCAGGGGACAAAATCAGCTGATCATAGTATTCCGTATAGACTTCATCGGACATCAAGTTTTTTACCGTTACACTTTGTTCCCCTTTGTTGATTTTAGTTACTTCATGCAATACACGGACATCTACCCCGAAACGCTTATGAAAGCTTTCAGGTGTTTGTAATGTCAGTGCCGACTTTTCCTTGATTTCACCGCCGATATAATATGGCAGCCCACAATTTGCGAAAGAGATGAACTCTCCTCGTTCAAACATAACAATTTCAGCATTTTCATCCAACCTGCGAAGCCTTGCAGCAGCACTTGCACCACCGGCAACTCCACCAACGATTAATATTTTACGACTCATCGTTGTTTCCTCCTTCTTTCCTATCATTTTGCAAGGAACCTGTTATATCTCATTCAAACAGTCTTACGCAAGCAAGCTTGCTGTAATCCGTCTTAAAACGAATTAGCTATATTTTCATACAGTTTCATATGGCCAATTAATAATCCCGCCAAAACTGTGTACATTGGTGTATCCCATACTAGAGAGCAGACTGACTGCACTTAATGCCCTTGCACCACTGTGACAATACACCAATACCTGTGCATCCTTATCGGGAAGCTTCTTGGCAGCTTGCTTTTGAAGCTTGTCCAACGGAATGAGAGTTGCACCTTTGATATGAATCTGACGATATTCCTCGTCATTACGAACATCAAGGATTATGGCATCGGTATCCTCTTTCATCCGTTTATATGCTTCTTGTGGTGACAGTGCATTGTTTTGCATGTTAAACATCGAAAATAGTGACATTTCCATCCTCCTCTTCTCATTCGCTAATTGTATCGTATGGCCAGTTGATGATTCCTCCAAAGTCATAAACCTGCGTATATCCCATATCGCTCAAATCTTTTGCAGCTAATGCCGATCGGCGTCCGCTGCGGCAATAAATCAGAATCAATGCGTCTTTGTCCGGCAGTTTGGTTTCTGCTTGTTCTTTCATCTCGTAATCGGGTATAAGGATAGCACCCTCAATATGACCTTCAGAAAATTCTTCTTCTGTACGAACGTCTAATAAAATATAGGAGTCGTTCTTTTCCATCATCTCCATCGCTTCTTCAGCGGTGATTGTTTGATATCCTTTGTCCGAATAGCTATTGTCGCCCGTTTCCTTTATATGGTCATTGCTTCCACAAGCCACCAGGAGTCCAAACGATGCAATAAGCATTAGTATTATAAAAATTATCTTCATTTCGTTTCCTCCATATCACAATAAAACTTTTTCAGAACATGGATAATTTCCTCCACGCGATGATCCGCAATGGAGTAGGTGACGCTCTGGCCGGACTTCTGAGAGTCTAAAATTCCATGTGCCTTCAATAGCGTTAAATGCTGTGATAAGGCTGATTGGGTAAGATTGGGTACGCATTTTGCAATCTCTCCTACTGTCATAGCTTGATCCATCAAAGCACAAAATATCAGCAAACGATTTTCATTAGCCAATACCTTTAACAGTTCCGCAATCTGTTTCGCCTTTCCTTCCATTTTTACGCTCCTTTTTCTTCATGTGAATCTTTTCTATGTTTTATCCGGCAAATTCCTTGTGTCATTGTTCCCATTGGGCAGTACACACACCAAGAACGGGGTTTGAATAAAATCATGGTAATAAGACCGAGCACTGTGGACGTAAGCATGACACTATAAAATCCAAAGGCAAACTGTGCCACACCAGGGGCAACAAAAGATGTGTTCGTCCAGTTCCATGGTAATTTAAATACCCATAAAAGGGTAACGGCTTCCTTGAGAGTGGCACCGGCAAACACAAGATAGGTGTTCCATATCATTAACAGAAACATTGTCATAAAAAAGGTTAAAAACCCATACCGAAACCACTTTGATCGTAAGAATTTTGGCGGAGCTTTTTTCCGTGACAATCCCAACTTGCCGCCTAACAGCTCGAACAATTGTCCCCGTCCGCAATATTTATTACAGTAGATTTTTTTTCCACCAATAATAGCAATGAGCAATGGAACCATAAAGCATATTAAGCCGAGCCAGGCAAATAAAATGTTGAATAAGCCAAGCAATAAATATACTGCGGACACTATCCATAAATAATCATGCCAATGCTTTTTCATATTTTATGTCCTCCCTTGCTATAATCTGAATAACTTCGGCAGGACAAGCCTTAGCACATTTCCCGCACCCTACACATTTGCTCTCATCCACTACTGCATATAATCCCTTCCTTATAGAGATTGCACCAAAGGGACAATATTTAACACAATTCCCACAAGACACACAATCTTTCCCAACTTCTGCTTTCTTCCTAGCTGCCATAACTCGACTCCTTTATAAGTATATTAGATATTGCTAATATACTTAATTAAAAGAAATTTGTCAAGTGTTTTAGGGGGTCGCATCATATCCTTAAATTCGTCTGGGGTTTTATAATAATATTTGTATTTCATAACTGCATCTCTTCGTAGTGATTCCACAATTTCTCTTAGTAATTTTTCTTAGTTCTTTCCTTGTCGATTTCTCCTGTCAGTTCTTCTCTGTTAATTTTCTTCGTCTTTTTTTAGGTGCATAGTCTTTCAGTTATCATTTAGTTAAAATTGAGCCCAATATGCAAATTGGTACTCATGTACACGTAACGCAATTAGAGACACATGAAATTATTTCCCGCACTTTGTTAAACGTCAAAAGTCTTGCTGACTTCACTACCTATAATGTGCATAAGACATTATTTACACTTAATTACTCAATATTAGATAGAGCAGTATGAATTATTCAATAATTTCATACTGCTCTACTTTTTTATCAATATTATTTTCATGTCTGTTTCCTATCCAAATGGATAGGACATCACCATAAATAATGCCCCACATAAGGGGAAATAAACTCTAGTTCATATAATATAAATCGCATCATTATGTTCTTTTAAACTTACCTAGTTCTAGTTATCACCAAAGTGTGATTCTAAATTTATAGATAAATTAGAAATTTCATCAATGTCTTTTGAAATGTTGTTGATTGAATCATTCTGTGAAGAGATAGTTTCTGTAATATTTTGTATAGTAGCAGAGTTCTCCTGAGATATGGCAACAAGTGTCTCAATCTCTGACTGTATGTTGTTAAAATGAGTCTTTACATTATCGATAATGAGATATTCTTCTTCAACAATCTCGTTGGCTTCCTGTGTAGTGGTCTTTATATTTGTAAATACCTCTAAAAGTCCGTCTACTTTTTCAACGCTATCAGTGGCTTTGGTGGCACTTGCAGTAATTTCATGTGAAATATCGCGTGTGGTTTCAACCAGCCATGTAAGAATATTTTGAATATTGTTCGCAGATTTAGCACTTTCCTCGGATAGTGAACGAATCTCGTCTGCAACGACTGCAAATCCTCGACCGTGCTCCCCTGCTCTAGCGGCCTCAATGGACGCATTAAGTGAGAGTAGGTTCGTCTGAGATGCAATAGAATTAATCTCATCTAAGATAGAGGTAATCTTACCCATCTCTGTCAACAAGGAATCTGTGGACTCCCTTGCAGTATTTACGGTATGTTCCATATTAATCATTGAACTTTTTGCGTCAATAGCTGCATTATTACCTCGGTCTACAGCGGATTGTATCTTCTTAAAGCCGACGTCCAACTTCAAAGCAAGTTCATGATTATTGTTAATCTCGACAGTTGCAGCATTAATCATTTCCATAACCGTTACCGTAGCATTTGCGGTATCTTCAACAACCTGCCCCATCTGTGTAGCCGCCGACATTACACTAATACTTCCGTCTGCAAGTTCATGTACAGCACTCATACTTTTGTTAATCGTGGAGTTTAGATTGTTGGAAATCTTATTCGCGACCTTAGTGTTGTCCTGCACAATTAGGAGGGTATCCTCTGAGGCCTTAACAACACTAGAACCACGTTTAGTTGCGATATATAAAAGTATCGCAGATATCGCAAAAAGTACTATCTTGGAGATCGCACCCATTGTTGTATAATTGATGCCGTCTATAATTTGGGGGTCAATTAAAACACATAAAATCGAAACAATCGAAAATGGAATCGAAAAATAAATAATAACCTTCGGAATAAAATAGGATGTGGCCATTGCAAGTAGAACAAAGTTCGCTACATACGCTGTAGCATTTCCACCAAGCGAGCCTGAATAAATCAATGTGCCAATCGCTGGTGGCAGAATTAAGAGTAGGCCCTTTAAATCATCACGAAGCGGTAAAAAATAGCTGATTGTCGAAACGATGCCTGCACCAACAAGGGACGAAACACCGTAAAATCCCTTTATAGTAAATCCGAAATCAATAAGAGTAATCGCTGACAATGCTATGACGGAACACCAAATCATAATAAGGTTATTTTTGTGTACTTTCTGCATAATTTTGTCCTCCCAAACAATAAACTAAATGTAAATTATATATATATTCCCATTATAATACGTTAGCAAAATAAAACAAGATATTTGACAGTTTTTTATATTTTACTAAATAATTGTATCTGATTTACTTATTGCCTCACTTATTTTATCTATCTCATCAATTCCAAAAAATACTGATTCTTATTAGCCGGCAGTTTCCTCATCATCAGCGGGGGTTTCCCCGTAGGCTGCGGTGGAGTTTTGGCTGGAAGGTGTTTCGGAAGACATTTCGGAAGGTGTTTCGAAAGACATCTCGGCAGACCCTCCGGCAGACGTTTCGTCAACATTTATTTCGTCATCGGACATATTTTTTTTAAACTTCTTTATAATATTTTCCTTTATTGTATTCTTCTTTTTGGACTGCTCAATCTTAAGCATGATAACTTTATCACTCTCTAAAATCATAGTGTCCCCGTTTGGAACAACTATATCGTTATCATTGCGCTGCACCATGACAATAAGCTGATCGGAAGGCAATTTCAGTTCTTTTATGTATTTGTTTATCCATTTATGGCCTTTTGATATTGTAAATTCAATAAGATCTTTGCCGCTTCCGTCATAATGGGTTTTACCGCCCAAGATAATTATGTCATCTTCTTCTATGACTGTGCTACCTCTTGGGATAATGATTTCGCTCCCCCGCTCTATTTTGGCAACGATAAAGTCAAATGTTAAATTCAATTCATTCACTTTGCTGCCTATCAGGCTACTGTTTTCATGGATTCTAGTTTCAAAAAAGCTGATATCCTGCTTATCTTGATAGTGGTTGAACGTCTTTAAAACAGTATCGTTGGGGTCAAGTATTTTCCATCTTTTTGCCGCAATCGGCATCAGGGAACCTTGGACTAACGAGGACAGCACGCATACCCCGAACACAATATGATATATATCCATGGCGAAGGACGTTCCGCTGTTTACAGCCATGATGGCAAAGGCGATGGCGGCTGCGCCGCGAATACCTGCCAGGGAAATCATGTTAAGCTGTTTAAACTTCATGCGGAAGGGCAGCATTAAACCGTAAACGCTTACGGGACGGGCAATTATCGTCATGAACAGCATGATTGCAAGGGCTGTCGGAAATGTGGCGATGAATCTTGAAAAGTCAGACAACAGGCCGAGAATGAAGAACAGGCCGATCTGCATAATCTCGGCAAAGCCGTCAAAGAAAAATACTACGTCGCGCTTGCCCTGGAATTCTATATTGCCAAGATAGATTCCAAGTATATAAATGGCCAGATATCCGTTACCCCCGATAAGGCTTGCAGTGGAGTATGTTATAAGCATCGCGGAAATCATAAAGACTGGATAAAGCCCGTCCTCTTTGAGGGAGAGTTTTTTCAAAAGCTTCCCCATAACAAATGCAAAACCGAATCCCAAGGCTACGCCAAGAGCTATCTGAGACAGTATCATAGCCGGGATAGACATATCAGTTCCCATGATTACAGACAGGAATACCATTGTCATTGTATATGCTGTCGGGTCGTTTGAACCGCTTTCAATTTCCAAAAGCGATGCTGTGTTGTATTTTAGATTCAAGTTTTTTGAGCGTAAAACATTTGCAACACTGGCGTAGTCCGTAGAGCCGATAATGGAGCCAATCAGCATTCCCTCCAGCAGGCTAAAGCCCAGAACATAATGGCAAAACGCACCTGTCAGCAGCGCTGTGGCTATAACGCCAAGAGAACTTAATATTATTGCCTCTTTTGCCACAGACTTGCCCATCTTCCAACTGGTGCCAAAGCCGCCGTAGAACATGATAACCATAAGGGCAACCGTTGCAAGATTTTCGGCAAATTCAAAATTCTCAAACTCAAGGCCAAAAAGCCCGAAAGCCATACCGATTATAAAAAATAATAACAGCGCCGGTATTCCATACTTATTGGAAAAACGGATCGCTAGAATTGCAAGTATAAAAATAATACCGATAATTAAATAATACATAGATGTTCCTTTCCGTTTAAATAATATTATTTGTCCGGGAACGATTTGCTCTGTAAAAGAGGCTGTATTCCCGCAACTAATTTGAGTAAATATTTATATGTATGAAGTAATATTTTCTGAGATATATCTATTACTTTCTATAGTTTGTAATTTAACATATTCAGTTCTCTTTAACTGAGTAATTATATTAGCAGAAAAACCTGCCTGTTTCTAAAAATCTGAATTTGACATTTTTCTATTAATAAGTGAAACAATTTCTTATAGCTTACTACCATGTGCCTGACCTCCTTAAAAACGAGTTCAAACATTTCAATTATATCACGAGTTCGTGAATAATTCCATCCATAAATAAAAGTGTTTTCTGAAATCGGAGTAATACCCATCAGTCTACTTAGGGTTTTTAGCTCTGGCTGAATATCTTAGAACATGGCAAGAAGAGCATAGTTTATTTGTTGCTTAAATATTTTTCCAATAAAGTGTTGACACCCAACACTAGAAGTGTTACCTTGATGTCCATGGTCATTTAGAGAAATATTGGTAGCTAATCATTTTTAATTCTGCTATTCAAGTGAAACAGGATAAAAGACCAAAAGTTACAGTTAAAACTGCATTGTAAACATAGGAGGGATATAATGAAAAAATTATATCGTAAGCAAAAGTATATTATTTCTTTAATTATTGTGTTCTCGTTATTTATCCAGCTATTTGTGCCGTTTGTTTCAATCGATGCGAATGCTGTAGTTAGCGATGATCAAATAAGAAACGAAAATGGTGTTATATTGGTACACACAAACAACACTTATAAGGAAACAGAATTTTACAAAGATAGTTTATTTGGGATTGCAGGTGGATTCCATTTAGTGGGTCTAGACACAGTAGAGAAAAAGGCCCATATTCACGGTAATATTTTAGCAAATAACTATATTGGTGAAGGCGACTTTGGAACTAGAGATCTAAAAGAGGTCAGCTATATAAGAAATATTTCTGATGGCAGTAGAGCAAATGCAGGTGCGAATAAGGATTCGATATTGGTTGTAGGTAAAAACACAACAATAGGTCTAGAATATAATGGGAACGCTTGGTCAATCAATGGAAAAAAAGTTGACCAACCAAATAAACAAAATAGTCCAGATAGTCTATGGCAAGATAGTTCAGCAGTGTTTATTGATTTTGAAATAGTAAAGCAACAAGCAAAAAAAGCGACAGATGACTTAGCAAAATTAGAAGATAATGCGACTGAAATTATAAATGAAGATAGGAACAAGCAAGAGATTATCGTAACTGAAGATTCAAATTATAATGTCTACAATCTTCAAGACGGTAATTTTAGCTTTGAACATCCTATTTATATTAAAGGATTTAATAAAGATAAGGCATCAACACTTATAATTAATGTTGATATGGCTAAAATGAAGAATAAAGAACTGTTTTCTATCCCTAACTCAGTTGCAAGCTATACAGATGGAACTACAGTAAGTACTAAAGAAGTTAGTGAATGGTCGAACGCAAATGTTGTCTGGAACATTTTTGACTCATCAAAATCAGACAATATCTATACTGGTACAGTAGAGAATACTGGGGCAGTAACTGGAAGTATTTTAGCTATAGGAGCAACAGTCAATTTATATAGTAATTTAAATGGTACTGTTATCGCCAATAAAATTGTAGTAGGAGCTCAATCTCACAGAGATGATTATGTTCCAACATCAAAACCTGAACCTGAAACGACAGAAATTTCTGTCGTGAAGAAATGGATTGGCACCGAAGGTGAAAATATTACAGTAAACTTGTTAGCCAATGGAGAGAAAATTAAAGATGTGGTACTTTCATCAGCTAATAACTGGAAACATACCTTTACCGATCTACCAACAGTCAATGATGTTGACGAAGCCATCAACTATACCGTCGAAGAAGTTGAGATTGAAGGTTATGAGAGTTCGATTGCTGGAAATGCAGCTTTAGGCTTCGTTATCACAAACACCGAGGATACACCATTGACACCAATCAAACCTGAAGATCCAGAACCTAAAAATCCAGAACCTGAAGATCCAGAACCTGAAAATCCAAAATATGAAATTTCAAAAAATGAAGTTCCAAAATATGGAGGTTCAAAAAATGAAAATTCAAAAAATGAAATTTCTCCTAAAACTGGAGATACTACAAATGTTTTAGCTTATATTGGTATAAGTTTAATACTTATAGGATTATTGACACTCTTTAGTAAGAGAAGTATTAAAGAATAAATTTAGATTGAAAATAAAAAGCTTAGTAATTAAATTTAATTGCTGAGCTTTTTATTGTAATGTTGGCGATTTCTATCATTGGTAAGTTAAGTGTAAAGATTCCTGTTCAATGATTCATAATCAATCACAAGCAAAAGAAAACCCACAACTCTACTGTAGAGTCATGGGCTATTTATTTCTGGTTTTCATAATTAACTGATTTGCCACTTTAAATTTTTTTTACTTGAGATTTTATAATTTCATACCCTAATTTATCAATAACATTTTCAATATCCTCTATAGATACTTTTTCATCGTCAAATTCTACTCTTACCTTGCTTGAATTAAATAGTACCTTTAAACTCTCTTTATTTACCCCTTCCAAGGATTTAACACCGTTTTCTATTTTTTGCATACATGATGGACATGTTAATGTTTCTAATTGAATTGCTGCTTTTTGCATTTTTCATCTCTCCTTTAGTTTATGTTAATTGTATTATATACTATTACTATCTATAATAAATTGATTTACATCAAGAATTTTATTTATTTTTATTTTCTTAATTTATAGCGAATAAGTCTCATACCATTTAAAATCACTACTAATATGCTCGCTTCATGTACTAACATACCGATTGACATGTTCATCCACTCACTAAAGAATACGCTGGCAAGCAAGACTAGTACAACTCCTACTGCAATAATTATATTTTGAATCATGTTATTAGCTGTTGCTTTTGTTAAACCTAGTGCATGTGGCAAGCGGCTGAAATCCGAGTTCATTAAGACAACATCTGAAGTTTCAATGGCTACATCTGTTCCACTTCCCATAGCAATTCCTATTTGTGCTAGAGCTAGTGAAGGACTATCATTTACGCCGTCCCCGACAAATGCAACAATTTGACCTTTTTCTTGCAGTGTTTTAATATATGCTGATTTATCTTCCGGCAACATATGCCCGTGGGCCTCTGTAAGTCCTAGTTCATGTGCCACTAAATCAACTGTTCCTTGGTTATCACCTGAAAGAACAACTAGATTATTAACACCAAGTTTTTTTAGCTTTTGAAGATCTTCTTTTACACCTGAACGGATTTGGTCACGAATACCCATCAATGCTTTTAATTCACCATCAACGGATGTTAAAACAAGTGAATTTCCATTCTTCTCAAATCTAGTAATATCTCCACGAGCTTTTTCACTTAAAGTAACATTTTCTTGCTCCATCAAGGCTACATTCCCGACGGCAACTCTATGACCTTCTATATGAGCTACAATTCCTCCGCCTTTTACAACCTCCGTTTTTTCAACTTTATATGATTTTATATCTCCAATATATTCCACAACTGCTTTTGCTAATGGATGATCGGATTCCTTTTCAACACTTGACAGATAGGCTAACACATCCTCTACATTATCTGCATAAATTTCTTTATCAGCTACTTTAGGATTTCCTATGGTTAATGTTCCAGTTTTGTCAAATACCATGGTATCTAGTCTGCTAAAATCATTAATTACCTCGCTACCTTTTAGAAGAACACCATGACGTGCTCCATTACCAATACCTGCAACATTTGAAACTGGAACACCAATAACAAGTGCCCCTGGGCATCCTAAAACTAATATCGTAATTGCAAGCTCAATATCCCTTGAAATGAGCCATACAATAAAAGAGAGAACTAAAACAGCCGGTGTATAGTATTTAGAAAATCTATCAATGAAACGTTCTGCTTCTGATTTTGAATCCTGTGCTTCTTCAATCAACTCAATGATTTTACCAAAAGTAGTATCCTCACCTACACGATCAGCAGTGATATGAATAGTTCCATTTTCTAAAATTGTTCCGGCATATACCCCCGAATCTTTCTTTTTACTTACTGGAACTGCTTCTCCTGTAATACTTGCTTCATTAATATGCCCTTCTCCTGTCAACACTGTACCGTCAACTGGGATTTTTGCACCCGTTTTAACAAGTAAAATATCTCCTACATCAACTTCATCTATTTCTACTTCTTCAAACTCACCATTTTCCACTTGTTTTAAGGCACTTTCTGGTGCCATTTGAGTTAATTCTTTAATTGCAGAACGTGTTTTATTAAGTGTCCTTTGTTCTAGATAAGCTCCAAATAGAAATAAAAATGTAACAATTGCTGATTCTTCGTAGTTTCTAACTATAAAGGCTCCGATAACTGCAATGGTAACTAAAACATCAATACTAACTACTTTGACTTTTAATGCTTGATACGCTTGAATCGCAATAGGTGAAACTCCCAAAATTGAAGCAATTACTAATGCCCATATGGCTATTTGTTCGTTTTCGAAGCCTAATTTACTAACATATGCAATGATTATTAAAATTGCACTTACTATTGTAATATGATTCTTTCTTCCTAAAATGAATTTTTGCATATTCATGCCCCTTCCTTTTATAATTTTTAGTAATCTAGTATTTATTTCTTTTATGATTCATAGGCTCTATCTAATTCTGCCAACATGTTATATACTGCTTCATAGCTTTCACAAACATCACCTGGAACTGTATAATTATCTGTAATTTCACGTAACTTTACAAATTCATCTACTAAGTCAGGTTTTCCCGCTCTTGCATCTTTCACTTTTTTTGCAAGCCTATCATATACTTTATGCACTTGGTGAAATTCCGGGTGATTACCACCATGAACCCGTGCTACAACTGGTACATATTGTGCTAATGTTTTTAAATGAGTTTCCTTTACTTGATTAAAATTTAATTGTTTTGACATGTTTTTTCCTTCTTTCTTTTTATCTTTGTCTTGATTACATCATACAAGCGATTAAAGGAAATTAAATTGACCTAAATCAAGTTTATGCATTTTTGCGTAAATATTTGAGTTTTTTTGCCTAAAAATACAAAACAGTTGAAGTCTTGAAGCCACTCCAACTGTTTTGTATTTCATTTTCCGACTATTACTTATACTAACAACAAACCATCTAAATCCAAAATCTCAATCTTTCTGCTTGTTTTTTGCTTTATATAGCCTTCATCCTCAAAATCAGCAAACTTTCTACTTATCGTTTCAGGTGTAGTTCCTAAGTAAGAGGCCAAATCCTTTCTATTCATTGGCAATTCAATTTCCATTGAACCCTCATCACCATCCCAGCACTCTGCAAGAAACAACGCTATTCTAGAATCCACCTTCTCTGTGGCAAATCTGGTTGTTTGTTTTTCTGATGTTTCCAATCGGTTAGAAATTTCTGATAAGAACTTCAAGGATATCGTAGGGTACTTTAATAAAAATTCTTGTAAATCATTTTTACTAATCATACACACATCAGTATTACTCATTGCTTCTGCATACGCTTCATGGATTGATTCACGAAACAATGCCAGTTCTCCAGTAAAATCTCCTGGATTTAAAATTCTCAATAATTGTTCTTTTCCAGACTCAGATAAACGGTAGATTCTAATTTTACCCTTACTTACAACATATAAGGCATTGGATGTATCTCCCTCCCGATAAACCACTTCACCCTTTTTATATGAAATTGACCTCATTACTTTCATAATTTCATCCATCCGTTCTTCTTCTAAATGATTAAAGATTGGAACAACACTGATACATGAAGTCTGTGAATCTGAGTTATCTCTGCAATGATGAGTGTGAGAGCAAGTATTACACCCATTCTTTCTTTTGTCTTGTATAGAATCCTTTTTTGGCATTTAGATACCCCTTTCATAGTTAGATATTTTTATTTCATTGCCATCAGGCAATATAAAAGCCTGCTCAAACTTGACACCTAGCACATCAGCAATGGATTTCAACTCATCTAAGGTTACCGTTTCACGTTTCAATTTCTTATTGAAATTCCACAACTCTACTGCAGAGTCATGGGCTATTTATTTCTGGTTTTCATATTTCCTTTTCGATGCCTGATTTAAAGGCTATGACGAAGTGGTCTTCATAGACTGTAACGCTCTGAATTAACTTTCTCACAAGCTTATCATCATATTCTAAGGTACGGAATTTGTTCTTGCGGAATATTGTACCGTCTGTACGGTAGTAAAAAATAGTACTTGCACTAATTATACCACGCAAGCACTATTTCACAATACAAATGTGTTATTCTATTCCCCACATTCATCATGATGCTGATGTTCATGACAAACGGAACCGGTAGATTTAAGGGAGCCTTTTAGGTACGCTTCTACCGCTGCTTTAGCATTACCTTTTGCTCCTACAATAACCTCGATGTTCCTTTCATTAAAAATCTCGACTGCGCCTCCGCCCATGCCACCGCTGATAATGACATTTACACCACGATCGGCAAGAAAGTTAGGCAAGAATCCAGGTCTATGTCCAGGGTTAGCAACGGTTTCGCTCTTGACGATTTGATTATTTTCAGTATCAAAAATCATGAAACCTTCGCAATGTCCAAAGTGCTCAGTCACCATTCCATTTTCGCTTGCTACTGCAATTTTTATCATTTTAGTTTTCCTCCATTTTTTCTAATATTTTTGCAACCGGCTCAAGCCAATTGCCATCGAAAAGCTCTATCATACCTTTGTCACATGCAGCTGAAATTTTGGGATCGATAGGTAATTTAGCAAGAACCTTTAAATTGTGTTTATCAGCAATTTCTTCAATGTGGCTTTCTCCAAATATCTGATAGTCCTTGCCGTTATCAGGACATTTAAAATAGGACATATTTTCTACCAGACCTATAATGGGGATATTCATCATCTCAGCCATCTTAACAGCCTTTGAAACAATCATGGATACAAGCTCCTGTGGGGACGTCACAACGATAATTCCATCAACAGCAATGGATTGAAATACCGTAAGGGGAACATCGCCGGTTCCCGGTGGCATATCGATGAACATAAAATCTACATCGCTCCAAATAACATCTGTCCAAAACTGCTTTACTGTGCCGGCAATAATTGGCCCTCTCCAGACAACCGGATCAGTGTCGTTTTCTAAAAGCAAATTGACAGACATAATATCAATCCCGGTATTTGTTTTAACAGGGAATAGGCCGAATTCACTGCCTGAGGCTTTCTCCCTGATACCAAAGGCTTTTGGGATAGAAGGCCCCGTAACATCCGCATCAAGAATGGCAGTATGATAGTTCATCCTATTCATGGTAACCGCAAGCATGGAGGTTACCAGAGACTTACCGACACCGCCTTTGCCACTGACAACACCGATGACTTTTTTTACACTGCTCATCTCGTGCAGTTTTTCGGAGAAGTCCGTTTTTTGTTCTTGTCTTTCTGCGCAGTCCTCCGAACAACTGCTACAGCTTTGATTGCAACTTTCGCTCATATTCTTGCTCCTTTTATTTAGATTACAATTTCACTGCCTGCTGATAGGTAATCGATACTATCACCCATAGCAGATTTCAGGCTTCCATAAGCTTCTATACCTGTGCAATGGCAGGTATAGTACTTTGCTTTTGTACCCATTAGGTATTTACCAATTCTATCTATCATTTCGGAATCCTCATTGCCGCCAGAGCGGCTGGAAAGGTGAAATCCGCCTATCACATAGTCAGGCATTCGTCCTTTGAGCGCGTGAAAATGCTCAAGTATATTTATGATGCCATTATGAGCGCATCCTGTTACTAATAGAGTTTTTCCGTCTTCCTCTATAACGAGGTTCTGTTCATGTGCAAAGATATCATCTGTCTTTTGCCCATTATACTCAGTGAGCAATCCACGGTTTGATTTTGGACGCGGCTTTCTTTGGGTAATATTAGAGAATACTTGGATTCCACTGTTAAAAAAGAAACGGTCTGAGGTGAGGACAATTTGTTTGTTTTGTTTCAGGTTTTCATCAAGACCTATAAAATCCAATTCATCGTTTGGACGGATCGCATAGTGCTTTTCAAAAGCGAGTCGATGTAAAAATACCTCAGCTTTTGTGTTTTCGTGCAGAAAACTTTTTAGCCCACCGCCGTGATCATAGTGTCCATGGGAAATCACAAGAAAATCAACATCAGCAATACTCACATCAAGCTTTTTTGCATTTTTAAGAAATAGCTCACTTGCACCAACATCAAACAATATTTTATGTTTCTTTGTTTCTATATACAGGCTAAGGCCGTGCTCACTGCCAAAGTCTTTTGATATCGCTGTGTTTTCAACCAAAGTTTTAATAAGCATTACTTTAACCTCCACCTTGTTCAAAGAGTAGATTCATTGTTTTGTGGTAAACCTCTTTAACCGCCGTTCCCGATGTGCAGTCCATGTCTACAATGGTTTGACCATTATTAATAGCTTTAACTGCGTTTGAGTCAAAGGGTATACTGCCGATATAAGGAAGACCTTGTTTTTCACAAAACTCTTCAATCTTTTTTGTGTTTTCAATGTTGGTATCATATTTGTTTATACATACCGCTGTCTTTGTTCCGAATTTCGCCGCTGTTGTTATAATGCGCTCCATATCGCTGATACCTGATATGGAAGGTTCTGCGACTATCAAAACCATATCCACGCCACTAAGTGATGCAATGACAGGACAGCCTATTCCGGGAGATCCATCAATAATGGCCAGTTCAGCATCAACTGCCGCCGACTTCATTTGTTTTTTTACCTCAGTTACAAGCATTCCGGATGTACCACTGCCCATTTTTAGTTGCGCTGTTGAAAATACTTTTTCTCCATCGGAATACAGCATCAATTCTCCAGCCACTGCCGGTATCATAGTTATCGCTTTCGCAGGACAAACATACTCACAAACGCCGCAGCCTTCACATGCGAAAGGATCTACTTTATATTTTTCATCTATTGAAATAGCATCAAATCGGCAGTTTTGCCTACACTGATCGCATTTGATGCAAAGTTCCGGATCTATCGCTGCTTTTGGCAGCCCATAATAATCTGTTTTTGAAGGTTCAACACTCCATCCGGTAATGAGGTGCAGGTTAGGAGCATCTATATCACAATCCGCATATGCTTTGGCATCAGCAAGCTTTATAAACGCACTTGCTATTGTCGTTTTTCCGGTGCCGCCTTTACCGCTAAGGATTAGTAATTGTTTCATGCTGCACCTCCTTTGTCACCGTGTTAAGCAGAGAAGAAAACAGTTCTTTGTACTTTTCATTTTTATTAACAGCAATTTCCGCATTCGAGTTCAAGGTTCCCAGTTCATTGTCAAATGGAATCCGACCTAATATCTTTATATTATTTTCAAAACAATATTTCTCCGCTGGGTTTTCTTCTTCCAAACATTTGTTAAGAATCACCCCAAATGGCTTATTAAATAACTTGACCAACTCGTATACCATGTTGAGGTTGTGAACACCAAACAGTGTAGGTTCAGCTACCAATACACAATAATCTGCATCTTTGATACTTTCCATTACGATACAAGCACTTCCGGGAGGGCAGTCGATAAAAGTCAACTGATCTGCCTGCAAATTATTCTCAGCAAGCTGCTTTTTAATGATAGGAGTGCCCGTAGCTTCACCGGTGTTCAATATTCCTGTACATACCGTCACTTCGTTGGAAACCCCTTTTTGTACTTTGCCAATAACCTTTGCTTTCTCTGTTAATGCCTTTTCAGGACAAACCAAGATACAGCCACCGCAAGAGTGGCACACATCGTCAAAGACAATCAATTTGTTTTTAATATGGGCAAGGGCGTTAAATTTGCAAAAATCAACGCATTTACGGCATCCATTGCATAATTCATTATCCACTGTTACAATCTTTACTGATATTTCTTCCTCCTGAACTCCTTCAGGCTTAAAAAACAGATGTCCATTCGGCTCTTCCACATCACAATCTATATATATGGATTCCTTCGCTGCCGCAGCTAAATTCACTGATACCAGTGTTTTTCCTGTGCCGCCCTTGCCGCTTAGCACAGCTACTCTCATATTAATTGCCCCCGTGTCCATGAAATCCGGCATGAATTTCATCAAGCAAAGGAAGTTTACCGGCAATAAAAGCATCAATATTATCTTTGGCTGAGCCGGTTATCGTTTTATAAATTTTGATTTCAGCAGGTTTTAGCACTTCAGCAGCATTTTCTCCTAAGCGGGGAGTGAGTAAAACATCTGCTTTGTTATCAACTATTATTTGTGCGGCCTTAATGCCGGCACCGCCTGTGCTTGTAGCCGCACTGTTGTCAATAAATATACTTTCCTTAGTGTCTACATCATAAATAAGAAAATAGGGAGTACGTCCAAAGGATACACATACATTCGACTCCAAGGCTTTCTCATCTACTGGAATTGCTATTTTCATAAAAATCCTCCGTTCTGTTTTTGTTTGAATAATTCTCTATTGCATTGCGTAATATTCAATGCTTCCTCTAAGGTTTTACCCTTTGCTAATACAAACATCATACTGGATGTTGCAATTGAAGCACAACACCCAAATACAAGATTATTTTTTCTGAATATGTAATCAATCACCTCTATCCTCATCATCTGCAAAACATCTGCCACGCCTATGCCTATGGCAGCCGCGACCACAACCATTCCCTAATCCTTCACAAAGCCGGTATTCGCCGCCTTCAATCGACAGCACCTTTCCATTTACTAAAGATTCAGCCAGCTTTTTTCTGGCCTCTATATAAATGCCTTGGACGGTGCTACGAGCAATATTCATTTGCTTGGCACACTCTTCTTGAGTAAAGCCTTCCAAATCGATCAGTCTTATTGTTTCATACTCGTCTACAGTCATGTTTACATGGTCTACTGCGTCGATAGGTGAATCAAGAGGTCCAAATCTATTGCTTTCAGGCAAGCAGCAAACTTTTCTCCACTTTACCGGTCTCGCCATAATTTATCACCTCCATCCTAATCAGAAATAACCAGAGCGTCCTCCGGTTATCCCTGATGCCCACTACAGGTTCTCCAATTGCTTATCAATAACTTCGATTCGATCTTGCAACATGGTTTTCTGTTCATTCAGTAGCTCTTTTTGTGTTTTTGAGGAGGTCTGGTTAAATGCAAAGCCTCTACCAAAACCACGACCAAAACCGCGTCTGCAAGTAAATCCAAAACCTAATCCCATTCCAAGACCAGCTCCATATTTTACTGCATTAGCACCCGTGCAAAGACCTAAACCTCTTCCAGTCATTGAACCAGCACCCATCGGGCCAGTTCCATCTCTTCTTGGCATGCTTTTCACCTCCTTACGGTTTATGGCATATGCCATCTATTCTTATTATACTGCGTTTATGGCATATGTCAATAACCTTTGAGTAATTTCATGAGAAATTTAAAAAGACTGCCACCCAAGCAATTTAATCCTTGGGGGCAGTCAATAAAGTGGACAAATTCAGATTTATATGTATTAATTATACTATGAATAACCCAAATATAAAATCATATTCAATGTGATTTTGTCACAGAACAAACAGTATCATTATTGCTATAATCTACACAATCAAAGAGAAAGGTGGAATTTATCATGGCAAATGTAATTATTATTGGAAATGGTCCTGCAGGCATTTCAGCTGCACTATATACAACAAGAGCTGGTATCAACACCAAGGTTATTGGTAAGGATCACGGTGCATTAGGTAAAGCCTCTGAGATTGAAAATTATTATGGTTTCAGTGAGCCAATATCGGGAAAGGATTTGATTTCAGAGGGAATAGAAGGTGCACGTAGACTTGGCGCAGAAATTATATCAGACGAAGTTTTAGGAATCACTTATGGTAATAAGTTAACTGTTATCACAAATAGTGGAGAGTATGAGGCTGACAGTGTTGTCCTTGCCACAGGAACTTCCAGAACGACGCCAAAAATCAAAGGATTAAAAGAATATGAAGGTCATGGGGTAAGTTACTGTGCTGTATGTGATGCTTTCTTTTACAGAGGTAAAGATGTAGCTGTATTAGGTAATGGAAATTATGCCCTACACGAAGCTTTAGAATTACTTCCCACTTCAAACTCTGTTACTATTCTTACCAATGGAAAGGAACCTGATTTTCAAGTTCCCGAAACTATTAAGGTCAATACCAATATCATTGATTCAATAAGTGGTAATGATGTAGTCGAAGAAATTCATTTCCAAAACGGTGAGAGTCTTTCTCTTTCTGGTCTTTTTATAGCCATTGGTGTTGCTGGAAGTACCGATCTGGCAAAAAAAATCGGTGCCGAAACACAAAACAACAAAATTATTGTGAATGAAAATATGGCAACGAATATACCTGGTCTTTATGCTGCTGGAGACTGCACAGGCGGATTATTACAAATATCCAAAGCGGTATATGAAGGAGCAAAAGCGGGCACAGAAATTATAAAGTATTTAAGAAACAATAGTTAAAAAATCAGTGCATAGACACGTAAGGAGGATTTTGAAATGATATTAAAACTAATTGTTGGCGCTGTCATTGGAGGCTTTTTAGGATATCTCTACCACAAAAAAGTAGGCTGCAAAACCGGAACATGTCCTATCACATCCAGTCGGAATGGTTCCACAATATACGGTGCTATTATTGGTTTATTACTTAGCAGTTCGTTCTAAAAATTTACATGAGGTGAAATATGCGCTTGAGCGAATGTTTATTTCATTTTTCTTTTTTGCCATTTTAGGCACCTCCATTAAAAAGTGTCACCACTGGTGTCACTTTTTCTTTTCACATAAGTCAATTCAATATCGTACCCCAAAGCCTCCAGCATCTGCACGAAGGTCTTATTTACAACACCGTCCTGCTTTTTGATGATGCGATTAACATACTGACCCGTAGTTCCGATTGTTTCTGCAAGCTGCGCCTGGGTTATTCCGTTCTCTATGCACTTTACTTTTACATCTACTTCTATATTGTTTTTAATCATATATTCGCCACTCCTATTCGCAGCCTTGTTAGTTCTAACACAAATAAGATTATTTATTATAACACGCAAACAACAAAAATACAATCCCTTCGCCGGAAATGTTACAAAAAAGCAACAGAAAAACACCCTGCATTGCTACAAGGTGCATTCCAGTAAATATTATCGTTTTACTTCCTTCTTTGACAGACTGGCTTCTGCATTTTCCTTACATACACATAATCAAAAAGACAACTAATATCAATTCAGTTTTTCATTCCACTCTGATTCCTTGAAACCAACAAGCACAATATCACCAGTTACAACAATCGGACGTTTCACCAACATTCCATTGGTTGCAAGTAACTGTAGCTGTTCTTCTTCACTCATTGTAGGAAGTTTGTCCTTTAACTGCATTTCTTTGTATAAAATCCCACTGGTATTGAAAAACTTCTTAAGAGAAAGTCCACTCTTCCCATACCAGTCCTTTAATTTATCATAAGTTGGATTAACATCCACAATATGGCGCTCTGTATATTCTATATTATGTTCATACAGCCACTTCTTAGCCTTCTGGCAGGTTGAACATTTTGGATAACATATAAATAGCATTTCCTTGTCTCCAATCAAATTTAATTTATCATCAATACCATAATCCTTCAGCAAATTTTTTTGCCATTCTATATCGTGTACCGGTAATTCATTTGAGATTGAACATATTTAATAATCTCTGACGGCGGTAATACCAGGGATGTTTCTTCAAGATTCTTATTCAATTCTTTATAATCCATATGGGCCTCCTTTCAAATAATAATTATGGTTCTATTCCATTAACTCTACTGCCTTAATAGACTCCTGCTCAACCTTACAATTATTATCAAGCATAAACACGAGCACATCTGTATATGCAATAAGTTTTGTATCCTTCTTTTCCAATATCACTTTTTTATCTGTAGTTGTTAAGTCCTTGTATATTCCGGCTTTATAAAACCGTTCAAGCGTCTTTACATCCATCATAAGAGGCATAAACGGAATACCCGTCTTCTCCTTCAGGTTTTCCAAAATGAGAAAGCCATACACATCCAAATCACCCATGTGAAAATATGCTTTTGATTTATTGTCCGAATATATCTTTTCCAGTAGCATCTGCTTCGAATAATTATGGTATCCACCAAGGTATATATGAATGGAATTATCCTCATCTGCATCGTGATATGTAGTAAGGTTCTCAACTGTAATAACCTTGTCTGCATTAACAATAATTCTTTTTATTTTTTCCAAAGAAGCATTTGATAACGCAATTCCATCTGGCATCTCTGAAACATCGATCACCGATGTTTCAAAATGCATAACCACATTCCCTTTTATCAAGACATAAGTTGGATTCTCATACAGGTTATAGAATTCCAGTATTTTATCTTTTTCCAAAACTTCATCAGTATAATCAAACAATATCGATTCAATGATGCTTTTAAATTCTTTTTGAAATTTCTTCGAATCCTTAAATAGCGCCGTTGAAAAATTGCGGATATAAGTTTCTTTATCAAGTTTCGTAATTGCGATTAGTACACGAAGCACATCATCTATTTTCTTGCTTGCATATTTTAAATCATATGGTAGCTTCTTATAATCAGCTATCAGTTTCGTCCATGTTCGAATTACATTCTGAATGATAAGCGACTCTGCATTCTCATATTTTCCCAAAATATGCTGTACCTTTTCACACTGTTCTGGAATACTAATACGCTTAAGTGATCTATAGCTTTCTTCTACCATAAACACATTCAATCGTACTTTTTCATACTTGCCAGAATTATTCTGTTCTGAAATGACCATGTTCTGTGAAGACAATTTCTCAATTGCCACATTGATATCTTTATATGCATCATGGTTATAGCGATCTTCATATGCTGGATAGGCCTTCTTAACTTCAATCTGAATGGCACGCAAAGTTGAAGCATCTTGATTAAATGCTTCTCTTCTTTCATACATATCTAATAATCGATTCAATATGTCCTTTGTGTAATCCATTCAACTGCTTCCTTTCAAAAAGTTCTAAACACGTTCGAACACACCAATTGCATTTATATTACCTGACTTCACAATAGAATATGTAATATCACAATACGGCAAAATAGATGTCGCTTTCTCTGCAGTAGCAATGAGTACTAGCTGAAGATTCAGTTTCTTAAACATATTCATCATTGGCTTAATTCTGTCACTTGTCATATTATTAAATGCTTCATCGAGTAAGATAAGTCTCATACACCCATCCGGATTCTGTTCATAAATCTGCAAGAGTGATGCACAGATAGCCACATAAAATGGAGCCTGATTTTCTCCACCGCTTCCTTCTCCACTAACTTTAGAGAGAGGCACTTCGAGTCCTGTTACTGTATTCTTTACAATAATGTCATAGTCTAAGTATGTACGGTAATCGACATACATTCCCATACTCTTAGCACTGGATTTCTGACCAGTCAAACTCTCCTTTGCATGTTCTTCCACATCCATCATAATTCGACTCATGAAATCTTCAATTTGACTTTCAAAAACTTCTGATTTATTGGCTTCAGCCAGAAAAGCCATAATTTCATTATCTTGATCTATCTGTTGATTATCTTTATCCATTATAATGTCATAAAAAAGTGCAAGTTCCTTATCCTTACTCTTGTCAATTCCGAAATGATATCTTTCCTCGCCATATGACATTTTATCATCATCCATGACGCGATTAATCTGCTTAAATTGCTGTCTCGCACGAAGAATATCATCCTTCATTCTAAACAATACTTCTTTGCGGAAACGATCCTTACATCTAATCTGTGCCTGGGCTAATTCTTCCTTATGGCGCTCCAATTCAATGTTCTGAAGAGATAAGTACTCTTGTTGATACCTTGTAGTGCCTTCAATACCTTCTGGGTAATCGCATGTATAAGTCGCTGTATATTTCTGTTGTAGTGGTATCAACTGCTGATTCATATAATTATGAAAAGCGTTACTATCCTGCAAAGCACGATTACCAATGTTATATGCTATATCAGTCGCTTTCTTCGTCTTTCTTGCATCTTGATATTTCTTTTCGACTTCACTTGCATGCTCAGGGTATTCTCGCTGAGCATCCTCATATATAGCCTTAAGAGAGGTAACTGTAGTCTCTAACTCAGCTATTTCTTTTTCAGCCTTCTCCATATTTGATTCAAGATTCTGTTTCTTTGCTTTTATATCTGTTATTTCATCATTAATTTGCTTAACATTTTGCTCGCAGTCACTGACTCTGTCATACATTGCAAGAAGTATTGGATTCTTCTGAAATTCAGCAATTTTCTCTTTTATCTTCGAAATTCGAATACCAAGTTCCTTTGCTTTTCTTTCTGAATCACAGTACTTCTCTAGCAAAGTAAAATTATTTCCTGCTGTAAATTTCGTGTAATCTGCATATACCTCATCAAAGATCTTTTTATCATCATTTATTCTTCCTAATGATTTCTGCAGGTCGGAAAGTTCTTTCTTAGCTGTCTTAAGTTGCTTTTCAATAGCATCAACACCAATAAAGTGCTCTTTCTTTCCCATTCTCTGCAAACAGAAATTCTGAAATCTTAAACGATCCTTTGTAACGCTTTTACCAAACCACTCTAACGTATCCGAACTATCACAGCACACCACATCACGCATTACGAATCTCGCATATCTTTTTGCATAAATATTCTCGGACTCAACTTTATCGCCAAGAAATAATTCGTTAGATTCACCATAAGTGATATCACCAATTTTTCTGGTATCAATAAGACCGATTCCTTTTACTTTATCCCCCAGAGAAATAAATACATTCTTTGCAATCAAATAGTTTTCAGGAGCAACAATGATGTTAAATCTCTGTGTATTCAAATAACTTTCAACTGCATCCTGCCAAGTTTCATCCGTCATATAAAGAAGTTCGCAGAGAAGGCGTGCATCTTCTTTTTTGCTTTGTTCTCCTAGTACTTCATTAATTTTATCTCTAACAAAGGTGGCCTCCTCCGGATAACACATAACACCGGATTCAAGACTTTTTATTTTATTTTCAAGTTCCTTTGCTTTTATCGAGAGACTGCTAATTTCTGCTCTAACTTCAGCATCATGATTCTTAATAAGTTCTTCTATTCCATTCAGGATTTCAGTTGCAGCTTTCAGAACTGAAATCTTTTCTTCCTCTGCAATATTTTCACCAAGTGCGTCTAATTCCATATTGCACGAAAAGCCAATATCATTTAACTTCTGTTGCAATTTCGACAATTTTGATAGCAACTCTGAAAAGACCGCTACTTCATTTACGAGTTTTTCACGTTCTGCTTCATTATCCTTATTTTCCTGCTCTAAGGACAACATCTCTCTGTTCTCAGTATTGTTATCTGCTGCCTTTTTTGCTTCGTACAACAAGTCCGTAGCCTTCTTTTCCTTGTCTGATAAATCAGTAAGTTTATCTGCGAGGACACTTATACTTTCTGTCCACTGTAAAACAAGACGTTTCTTCTCCTGTTGACCTTCCACATTTCCTTGATAATTAGCAAACGCTACAAGGATTTCATTTACCTTAACTTTTGATAACCGAGCCTTTGCCTCCACAATCTTTTCATTTATCTCGGCAAGTAATACTTCTCTATCCTGAGCCTCTTGCAAAATCTCCTGCAATCGTTCGAGTTCTCTCATATCCTTCTGCAAGAAATCGATATTAACTTCTGGTTCAGGCAAAATGTATGTGTATATAAATTCTCGGATGTCTTTGATGTCTTCAAGACTTGTACCCATATGAAAGACTTCGTTAAACTTCTTGCCAATTGGCGAATCAGCCTCGCCTATACCTAGAACACGGCAAATTCTTCTCCTTGCATCTGCTTGATTAGATGCTCTATCCATTCCCTTATTATCCAGTTTAAATTTTTCTCTCGAATTAGGTCTTTTTTCACCCTTTATCTCAGTAAAATATGGAATATCCTCAAGGGTAAAGCCTGGTTTTGTTACATACCAATCTTGGTAAACACCCTTCAAATCCTGCTTTGGTGTCTCAGATTCCACACGAACAGTAATTACGAAATTCTTATTGATATTTTCATCCAAAAACTCTATTCCTATATAAGATACTGTATGTCCTGGACGAAGATAGCTATCCTCTGCCCTCTGTTTCTGATGGACAGACCCAAGCAGAGTTCTACCACTTTTCTTATTTCCAGCAGTATTAAAATCCTTATTTGTAGTAAGACAATACCTAATGGCGTCCATAATTGTAGTTTTACCAACCGCATTTACACCCAATAGATATGTGATGTTCTTAAAATCAATTATGTTATCCTGAAAATTATGCCAGTTAATCAGATGGAGTCTTGTCATTCTAATCATCGCTTTCATCCTCCTCTGAATTTACATACTGTGATAAAATCTTACTCGTCTGCTCATAAGCTTTTGTAATTGTTGTATCAGGCATTGCCAACATAACCGAAGAATAAATCTGTATCTTCGCATCCATATCCTGCAGTTTATCTAATGGCTGAACCAAATTGTATCTCTTTATATTTTTTAATGAATCCTCCAATAATACTTTATCGAATTTTCTTGGAAGATTTAATTTTTCATACTCATGCTTTATTTCTTCCACCGTAACAACAACCTTGTCCTCGCTTGTAGACAGGCTCTCTCTTTTCTCTACATACATCATCCTAAAAATAAGCAGCATAATACTCTCATACTTCTTCAATGCAAGTCTGCCCGTACCATGGTTATTAATAAGTTGAACCACTCTTAAATTACGATGAACAACCAATGTATAACCTATCGGCTGAAAGATCTGTCTGAAGCTTTCTTCATGATTTATAACGTAGTAATACTTTTCTCTTGTAGAATCTACATTGCCAATCAGGAAGCAGTTATTCAGCAAATAATTTGCGATTTCTTCTCTTATATCAATTGCCATTTTTAACCCTTCCTTTCCTCTACGATAAATTCTTTAAAACGTACTCCATTGCATTCTACAAATGTGTCCTTAAGCCTAATCTCATACCCACGCTCCGGTGTCTGTGAGTAAGTGTATAATCCAATTACTTTCGTCAGCGCATCAGGATGATTATCAAATACGCTGCTAATTGAAACTGCTGTTTTACCCTGTAATATATCTTTTGCAAATGTATTAACATTTTCAGAAGTCAATGCGTTTCTAATATATTCATGCATCTTGCGTTTTTCCTCTTCCACAAGCTCCGTATCGAGTTCATCAACAACTGTCATAAGTTCGATTGGTGTCGGACGTCTTTTCTTAACAGGAGTTGCTAACGATGCGCTATCAATATAGTTCTGTCCAAACACCTGAAATACATCACTACATAACGTATTATCTTCTTCGTATATATCCTCTTTCGTATCTATCTGACTTGCATAATATTGCAAGATATTATTAATCTTACTCTTGACACTTCCATCAGACAAAAGTAGGAATTGTGCTCTTTGAACCACTCTTGTTCGATAAATTATATGCCTGTCATCAATGGTTCTCATAATTGCTTCCATCTCTTCAATGTCCATTCGAACCTTTGTGATAAGCTCCTTGATTCTAACAGTTGCTTCCTGCATGTCCACTCGTTCTGCGTCCATATAATCTGTTACAAGAGCATCAAATAAAATATCCTCACATTTATCAAGGCTTTCATAAAGGCTTGTTCTGTAATAGAACAGATTATCATTTGTCTTAAATCTATGATAAGAACCCACAACGATTTTCTCTTCGTATTTCTCAAAGAATTCTAATACTTCTTCTGGCTTTTTCCCTTGCGTCAAATTGTTAATATGATCCTCAATTGATGCAGCCAGAGTTCTAAGCGCCTGGTTCAAATTATCGAAATCTTCGGATGCTTCTTTCAAGACTCCTTCATAAGGACTCCCCTGCTCCGATATATGTTCAAACATGGAATAAATCTTAAAGAGCTTTCCCTTGTATGTAATAATCGTCGGACTAATAATCTCTTGAAATGACTTAAGAAGTGGCACAACCTTGTAATTAATCGCAAGCTTGGATTCCTCCTCATATTCACCTTCCTTTTCAGAAAGCCATCCAGTATCTCTTAGCCTACGCACAAAGCCTCCAGCTATTACACGAGCATCTGTTGTGTTTCCGTCCGTTTCTTCTTGCTCTTCGACATCCAACTCCACCTGTTCATCCAGGCCATAGAAATAGTCCTCTACCATATCAAATATGGTACTTTTCTCTATTGCATACATAGGCATACGCTTACACTTGTCCCAAATCAGAGCAAGAATATCAACATATTTTCTTTTATTTGTTCCAGTTAATGGACGAAATAAATTCTCATCCACTTCATCAAAAATGTTCACGTTCTCACTCCTTCTTACTAAGATATAAACATTATGCCTATAAAATATCAGCATAATATCTTCCGTCTATCAATGAAAATATTACTTCCGCAGGAAACATAATATTTGTTCTGTCCATCGGCCAATGGTAGCATCGGCTGTTTTTCAACATCCTTGTAAACCTTTGCCCCTCTTTGATTTAAAAAGTAGTCCTTGTCATCATCAGCCACCGGATCTAATGGCAGTTTATTATGCATCAAATCTTTTGATTTCATGGTCTGGCTTTTCAATTCGCCATTCCGTTTTCTGCCGTCATATTTTATTTCAAAATCTAAATACTTCTCAGAAATTCTCTGTTCATAATCCGCAGGCCAACCAACAATAGCAGCAATAAAAGTATCGTCTAATTTTTGCCATTCTCTTCCTAAAAAGGTAATAAATATTCATTTTCCTAAAGAATTTCACTATCGCCATCTATACTCTATCAAATTAACTGTCCTTTTTTTCGGACTCTAGCTGAACAATATCATCTCGCTTCACATAAGTCAATTCAATATCATACCCCAACGCTTCCAGCATCTGAACGAAAGTTTTATTTACAACACCGTCCTGCTTTTTGATGATGCGATTAACATACTGACCCGTAGTTCCGATTGTTTCCGCAAGCTGCGCCTGGGTAGTTCCGTTCTCTATGCATTTTACTTTTACATCTACTTCTATATTGTTTTTAATCATATATTCGCCACTCCTATTCGCAACCTTGTTAGTTCTAACACAAATAAGATAATTTATTATAACACGCAAATAACAAAAATACAATCCCTTCGCCGGAAATGTTACAAAAAAGCAACAGAAAAACACCCTGCATTTCTGCAAGGTGCATTTCAAAAAATATTATCTTCTCACATCCACGCTTGTGCCGGATTTGAACTCCACAGTAACCCTCTCATCATAGACCGTGATTTTCTCAATCAGTCTGCGAACCAACTGCTCATCGTATTCCGTAATGTCCTGCTGCTGTTCGGCAAGGAACTGTTGAGAAGATCACCGTCTTCGCCGACCACTTCACCGTGGAATTCAAGTCCGGGGTTACAATCGATATCGAAGCATAAAAAGGCTCCTCGCCACCGACGCATTTGCCGGTAGTGAGGAGCCTTGGTCTGTCTAATTTTAGTTCTGCTATTTCAAGTCTTTAATTCGACCTGACTGAATTACATCAATGTTTTCTTTGATCCTGTTTTCAGGCCAATTCCACCATTGAAGCTCCAGCAACTTGGAAATCACTTCATCTGAGAATCGCTTTCTTATTGGCTTGGCAGGGATACCTCCAACAATTGTATAAGGCGGTACATCTTTGGTGACAACTGCCCGCGTACCAATAATCGCTCCATCTCCAATCGTAACACCAGACAAAACTATGGCTTCATAGCCAATCCAAACGTCATTGCCGATTACAATATCACCTTTGTTATCCCATGCACTTGTAATGTTTGTTACATCCAATCCCCATTCCTCAAAGAATATTGGAAATGGATATGTAGAAATTGAGTGCATTGTGTGATTCGCACTGGTAAACAGGAACTTTACTCCGCAAGCAATTGAGCAGAATTTACCTACCTTCAGCTTATCACCGTTAATCGGATAGCGATACAGAACATTGTTCTTCTCAAAATCCCGTGGATCATTCACAAAGTCGTTATAAATTGTGTAGGCACCAATCTCTATGCCAGATTCCGTGATTACATTTTTCAAATATACCGTTTGGGTATCACCTGTTCGCGGGTATATTTTGTTCTCCGATATAGTCATTTCATAATCCTCCATGTCTTGATATCTATTAAGCGACTATATCGGTTGCTACAATGCAGCGTTTCACCTTTTCACCTCCAAATTGTCCGGCCTATGGCCTTGACATCTATCTCACAGCCACAACTCCCCGACATCTAACTCGGCAACTCAACATAGTGACATCTATCGTGGCAACTCAACTCTCACACTTTTTGACCTGATTTGCCCTTGGATAAGTTACCGAGAAGCGTTCGTCCTGCCTGATTCCAAATTTGCCCAATTGCCCGAAAACCGCAGTATTACTGGGCTTTTACGGCTATTTTTCATCGACTTTTGACATCAAACAGACCGTCTCCACATGTGTTAAGAGGAAGTCATAGCTGTCAAATATTAGTATCCTGAATATTATTCTCTTTGAGGGAAGATATCAACTGAGGGCTTTCGTATGTGGGAACATATCAATTATTATATCGACTATGATGGCCGGGAGGAGCTTTTGTTATTCATCATTGTTTCCACCACGTGGGTATGGATCTTTATCTTTCCACTTAACACTACCATCTTTATAATGATAACGCTGTCCATGTCCTTTCACTGTGTGTTCATCCGGAGAAGAACGCTCTGAGGATTCTGAAGTGTCCTGATCAACAGGATAATTATCATATGAATCTTCATACTCATCATCAGAATAATTATCGTTTGAAGCTTCATACTCATCGCGGTCATAATCACCTGGCCATCCGTATTCTGAATTTGATGAACCTCTCCTTGATGATTCTTTGACAGCAGCTACAGCAGCAGTAGCCACAACTATTCCAACGCCCTTTATTGCTTTCACTGCTTTCGGGTGTTTTTCTGGAAATTCTACAATTGTTTTACCTATGAATTTAAGGCCACTCTTCAATTTCGGTACAAACCCCTGCTTTGCTATATCTTCTGTTTTATTAGGTGGTACAGTCTTGTGTGGAGATTCATGTTTTATGTTTGATTCTGCCTTTTTCTGACCTTCACTAACAGACTTTTGATCAACTTCTTTCTCAATTTCTCGTTTAATTTGTGCTTTGTTTACAGGATCGGCTAATTGTATTATTTCGCACGGAATAAATTTTCCATCTCCAAAGTCAGTTTTTTCTTTTGTAACAGGATTAAAATGCCAATTAGTCGGATTTCTCCAATTCCCATCGTGGGCCTCTAAATGTTCTGCTCTTGTTAGGAACTGAATATTTTCGGGATCTCCTTGATATTCTGGATATTTTTCCACACTTTTCATATGCTGTCCTTGAAAAGCTACTCCATCTTCATCATAGGCCTTACCTTTATCAAGAATATCTTGCTGTTGTTGGGGCGTCCATTCTCTTGTCCCTTTTCCTTCTTGAACAAGTTCCTGTTCCTTATTCCAAGCCACAAGTATCGCCTTGTTAGATTCTGCTGTTCTTCTCGACATGGTATCAATCTCCTATGCCAAGCAAATCATGCAGATCTTTAAGAAAGGCTATAAAATCATCGTAAATCTCATCGTCTTCTATCCTTCCAGCTTCTTGATTATATATAGCAATTTTTTCGCTGCTCTTTTCGCATAAGATTGGGTCTCCTGATGCCAGAGCTCCAATAACTATATAATCATCGTTTGGTCGTGAATTATCATTCACATTAATCACTGGTTTGTGTTCAATTCCATATAATTGAATACCTGCGGGCAAAAAGAACTCACCACCATCAGAAAACTGCAACCATTCTTTGTATTTGGATGGAAGCGTAACATTTTTTTCTCTTTCAAAGGTTGTGATTTTTTCTTTTGTAGTCGCCTCAAGAAAAATCATTTTACCCTGTATATTTAACTCATCAATAATTAGCTTTAATTCTTCAGAAACCATTGTTTTTCTCCTTTACATTTACCATTTATAGTTGAAAGTCAAGAACCATCATCTTCTAATGCCTTTCCTCGGCTCTTGCCCCCATCCAACTTCATCTAAGAATAATTGTTTTTGAATGTAGGACCATATAACTCTGAGTGTTCATTATCACTACACAATCGTTCCACCATCGTTAGTGTAGCTTCCCCAGCAACGATTATCAGCCACCTCTCTTTTGTACATTGTAAATAGCATTTTGGAATTTTCTTTGCATTTCTTCCTCTAGCTCATTATCGTAGTCTTTTGTGTGCTTATACATTGCATTAATGAAATCTGTAAAATAAGGCACCCCATCATAGAGATTACTATTTTCAACAAAGAAACTATAGATTTCTCTGTAATAAACAATATTATATTTTTCACCACACGAAAACTTACCTAACTCAATGCGATTGTAGTTTGGTGAAAAAATAAAGCAACTTACACTTTTATTGCGATACTCATCATCAGTTGTGACAAACTGATAGTATTTTTTTAGCTGCGACTGTACCTGGTCACTATAGATATCATGTCGCTCACTAATGCCGTTAATACTGGACTTAATTTTGTTTTCTATTACAACAACATTTTTTTCATCAGAAATTAACAAGTCGATATTTTTCTTTTCTCTTTCAATGATAAAGTCTGTGTGTATATCGATAGATAAAACTTCATGTGCAAACCTAGAAAAAGCTTCTCTGTTTAGATTAAAAAAGTAAGATAGCATATTAGAAAAAACGAGTTCATTTTCTTCTTGCCTGATTATTTTTAGGAAATTCAAATATGGATCTACTCTAATTTCAGGTAAGTCAGAAACTTTCTGTGTTGTATCGTTATCTTCCCATAACTCGCAGTTCTCAATTATCCTATTCAAATCAGTGAAAGAATCCGGCTTTTCATTTTCGTGGTAAAACTCTCTTAATGTTTGCTTGCCAAATCCTTTATTTGTACGAATAAAAAAAGTGTACTCACCGCTTAATGATTCATCGTCTGTAATGTATATCTGTTTTTTAGGCTTAAGAACTTTATCTGCGACAAACGTAGCATAAGCGTTTTTTTCATCTTCAAGACTTCCACGAAAGGAATTCTCATTAAATAGATCAACAAGGCTCACTCCACCATAGGCCAGTCCTAATGCAACTTGTCCTTTATAGCGCTCTTTTCGCGGGAGTTTACTATTGGCAAAATCGAGAATCGTAATCCCCTCAGCCTTGGCTAGTATTTTATAAATTTTCGAAGCAAACTTTCGTACCATCAAAACTGTTATTCTATTGCTTCCATGAGATAATTCTATTGTTCCTTGTGAATTGAGATAAATATAGTTTTTTCCATCATCCGCCTTATATAAGTTTATGATTTCGTGACCTATATTATCTCCCTCTAACAAATAACCTCCAACATACATTTTGTTGATTATTATTTCCCGACTCATATGTGTTGGTATTACTGTAATTGGTTGTTTAATCTCAACCGGATCCATAGCCCCATCTGATGACAAAAACAAGCGGAATCTTCTTAGATGAGACATGTAACTGCTAACAAGTGAATTAACGTTACCCGTCGAATTCTCAGTAAGAGCTTTAAATAATGCCTCTTTTGCCACACTCTCAAAATCAGGAGAGGTTACTACATTCCAGAAGAGATCTTTACTCTCTTTTTTCCAAAGATAGAAGGAATCAGAGTAAGAAGTGTCGATTGTTGTTTGTTTATAATCCAGGCTATTTAAGAATTTTCTATATAAAGCACGCAGCTCCTCAAACGATAAAACTTTCATCTTGTTAATATCCAAAATAGAACCTCCCCCTTCACAAAATTAAGCTACTCATCCTTATCCTGTCTTCCTACTCAAAATCGTAAATGTCACATAGAATATGGAACAATGCAATCGGGCTTTCAATCATGTTTTTGAGACACCTGTTCATTTATGCTAAATTCATCACGGGAATAGTAATTTGCTAAATCTATATAATTATTAATTATGGCACTCTCAATAATCATATCTATTATTTTTTCATCGTCATGATACAAACTAATCGGTTTTTCCTTATCTCCTTCTAATTTGAAGCAAAAGACAACATATGAACCCATAAATGAACTATAGGATTTTTCTACATACTTGATTTCTTTTACCCAACTATTGGCATAAGTAAGAATAATCAATTCCCCATTTTGTGGATAATATAACTTACGTTCCAAATATTTGCCTCCTTTAAAATTGAGCTAAATAAATTGTAAATCTACTCATCTTCGTCCTCACATGAATTATCAATGCCAATTAACATCTGTAATTTATCGAAGTTATACGGGTATGAGTTATCGCCATCAAACCTTACCGATTTATGGCCATTACTATATTCGAATTCCAACTCCCACTGTGTTCCATCAAGTACCATGTATCCGAAGCGTTTAGTTGTATAATGTCTTCGCCACTCACCGATATGAAGTTCCTTAAGTGCCCCAATGAAAGTATCCTTTATAAAGGGCTCTTTATTATCATCCAACAATACAAGTGGTTCTACATCTTCCCATAACTTTGTATAGGCTTTCAATTCTTCGGATAGCTCTACAATATAGGTGCTATAACCGCCAAAGTAACCACCAATGTTAAAGGTGATCTTGCAGATAGCATTTATGTTCGCATCAAAATCGGCTGCCTTTTCTTCAGACTTTGATAAAGTATAAGTTCCGCCAGCCTCACCATAGGCTTGCTTGGCTTTATCCAAATATTTACGGCTCCAATGAAGGCGGGTATCTTCACTTGGATGCATAACAGTTTTAGTGTCATTATACGGGTTTTCCATAGAATTTTTGAGGTGACCTATTTCTTGCTTAAGTCCTCGGATGGCGGTCATTATTTCTTCTTTTGTTTTTCCTTTGAGATACTCTTCATAGTAACTTTCCGGACTAATCATCATATTAGACTGCCTCCTTCACTCGTTACCCGTCTTTATT